>Ga0210033_1000005_pt1 | contig 202124 bp, 154 predicted proteins | sample CryGeymeta201501_FD_185465 | JGI IMG/M metagenome (GOLD analysis project Ga0210033, IMG submission 185465) | Groundwater microbial communities from Crystal Geyser aquifers in Utah, USA - Crystal Geyser metaG 2015-01 (SPAdes) (version 2) | ecosystem: Environmental > Aquatic > Deep subsurface >... | reverse complement strand
CAAAGGACTGTACGCTGGGAACCCAAACCGCGCTACCGACCAACCGACTGCCGAACGATTGTTGCAAGCCTTTGACAACATCACCCTTTATCGGTTTGAAACAGAAAACCAGACGCAGTACGAAGTCGCACCGCTCTCGCCCCTGCAACGCCGCATCCTAAAGGCGCTGGGTATCCCAACATCGGTCTATGCCCCACCCGTTGCACCAATAATTGATACCGGGTGAAAAAAATAATCGAAAGATGAGTCGAAAAGCGTTTGAAGCGTCATTGTCAGGTGCTAAATTGAGCAGCTACAACTTGCGAGGTTGCCTTCCTGCTGCAAAAGCTGGAAATTACGTCTACATGGAGAGAAGAGAGTCAAAATAGCGGTGTTAAAGACCGATGGTACTCCACAAAAAGTTCCCTAAACTCAATGAATATCAGACAATAGGCTGGCGATTTATAACCAAGTGCTCCAAAAATTCAAAAAGCCCGAAGTAATGGCAATTTAGATGCGATTGCCCTGATTCGGTAGTGGAGTCATTCATATAATTGCAGTACAATTGCACAGCCGCAGAGAAGAGATGAACGTGCAACAGTTAGAACTGTTATGCGTGAGCGCCGAAGGTGCAAACCCGCTCCCAGCCGGGACGGGCGAAACTCTCAGGCAAAAGGACTCTGCGCTGATTCACTTCTGGAAAATGCCGCGCGTGCGGCTGCCGATGGGGCAAATCCCGCCAACGCGGGATAATCTCTCAGGCCAAATTACAGAGGCGCACAATTGAATTTGTGCGCCCTTTTCGTTTCCACGTTATCCTAAAGAAGGAGAAAATTTTATGTCTACTACCCCGTCCACCCTTAAATATGCCAAGTCTGATGAGTGGTTCGATGCCGCCAGCGGCAAAGTTGGCCTGAGCGACTACGCCCAGGGGCAACTGTCCGACATTGTTTTTGTCGAAATCCTGGTCAGCGCGGGCGACACCGTCAGCGCCGGGCAGGCCATCGCCTCGGTCGAATCGGTCAAGGCCGCCTCGGATGTGTACGCCCCCGTTTCCGGCAAAGTCGTCGCCGTCAATGAAGCCCTGGCCGAAGCGCCCGAATCCATCAACAGCGAGCCGTACGGCGCGGCCTGGTTCATCCAAATCGAAGGCGGCAATGGCGCTGCCCTGCTGGATGCGGCAGCCTATGACGCCGATTGCGCGGCCCGGGCGCATTAATTCGTTATCCAGTTATCCAGTTAATCGGTTATCCAGTTATCCAGTTAATCAGTTTAACCGAACAACTGAACAACCGAACAATCGGACAACCGAACAACCGAACAACCGAACAATCGGACAACCGAAAACGTAAACTCATGACCTATATCCCGATTTCTCCCGCTGAACGGGACGCGATGCTGGCAACGGTCGGCGCAAAAAGCCTGGACGCGCTTTTTGACGCTATTCCCGCCAGTGTGCGCTTCCCCAAACTAGACCTGCCCCCGGCGCTGACCGAAATGGAAGCCGCCAGCCTGCTGGATGAACTCGCCAGCGCCAATGAAAGCGTGCGCGGCGACCTGGTTTCCTTCCTCGGCGCGGGCATGTACAACCACTACATCCCCGCCGTTGTTGACCACATTCTGCGGCGCGGCGAGTTTTACACCGCCTACACTCCCTACCAGCCGGAAATTTCGCAGGGCACGCTGCAGGCCATTTTTGAATACCAAAGCCTGATGGCCGCCCTGACTGGCATGGACCTTTCCAACGCCAGCCACTACGATGGCGCAACCGCTGCCGCCGAGGCCGTCAACATGGCCTTCGCCAACTTCCGCGGCAAACGCCGCAAGGTGGTGCTTTCGACCAGTATTCACCCGCAGTACCGCGAGGTGATTCGCACTTACACCCAGGGAATTGACCTGACGCTGGTGGGCGACGACTCTGCCGCCGATTTGCAGGCCAGCCCAGCAGCGCTGATTCCGCTGATTGACGCGAACACCGCCCTGGTGATGGTGCAATACCCCGATTTCTTTGGCCGCGTCTTCGACTACACCCGGCTGATTGAGGCCGCGCACGCCCAGGGCGCTTTCGTCTGCGTCATCGCCAACCCGACGGCGCTGGCGCTCTTCAAGACGCCCGGCGCCATGGGTGCGGATATCGTCGTCGGCGAAGGCCAGCCGCTCGGCATTCCGATGTGGTACGGCGGCCCCTCGCTGGGCTTCTTCACCACCAAAAAACAATACGTCCACAAAATGGCCGGACGTCTGGTCGGCGAAACCGTTGACACGCGCGGCCAAAAAGGCTATGTTCTCACTCTGACCGCCCGCGAGCAACACATCAAACGCGAAAAAGCCACCTCCAACATTTGCTCCAATCAGAGCTTGCTGGCGCTGGCTTCGGCGGTTTACCTTTCCGTCATCGGCAAGAGCGGCCTGAAGCAGGTGGCGAATCTCTGCTATCAGAAGGCGCACTACGCCGCCAGCGAGCTGAGCAAACTGCCCGGCGTGGGATTATGCTTCAGCCAGCCGTTCTTCCACGAATTTGCGCTTTGCCTGCCCAAGCCGGTGGCCGAAATCAACGCGCACCTGCTCGAACATGGCATTTTGGGCGGCTACGACCTGGGCCAGGATTACCCGTCTCTCAAAAATCACCTACTGGTGGCCGTGACCGAAATGAACACCAAAGACGAAATTGACAGCCTGGTGGAAGTTTTGAAGGAGGCCCTCAATGATTGAGCCAACCATTTTTGAATTGTCTTCCCCGGGCCGCACCGGCGTGACCTTCCCCCAGGCGGATGTGCCCGCCTTCGACCTGCCGGAGGCTGACCTGCTGCGCGGCGACCTGCCCCTGCCCGAACTGGCTGAGGTGGATGTTGTCCGTCACTACATGGCGCTCTCGAAATATAACTACAGCGTGGATGGCGGTTTCTACCCGCTCGGCTCCTGCACCATGAAATACAACCCAAAAATCAACGAAGACACCTGCCGCCTGCCTGGCTTTTTGCACACCCATCCGCTGCAGCCCATCGAAACCGTGCAGGGCAACCTGGCGCTGATGTTCGAAATGCAGGAATGGCTGAAGGAAATCAGCGGATTCGCGGCGGTCACGCTCCAACCTGCGGCTGGCGCGCACGGTGAATTTACCGGCGTGCTGATGATGCGCGCCTACCACCAGTCGCGCGGTGACGCCAAACGGGTGAAAATGCTCATCCCCGATGCGGCGCATGGCACCAACCCGGCTTCCTCTGGCCTGGTCGGCTTCAGCGTTGTCACCATCCCCTCCGACGCGCGCGGCAACGTGGATTTGGACGCGCTCAAAGCGCAGTGTGACGACACCGTCGCCGGGATGATGCTGACCAACCCGAACACGCTCGGCCTGTTCGACGAACACATCGAAAAAGTGATTGGTCTCGTTCACGGCTGCGGCGGCCTGATGTACGCCGACGGCGCGAACCTGAACGCCCTGCTCGGCATCGTCCGCCCCGGCGATTTGGGCTTCGACGTGATGCACTTCAACCTGCACAAAACCTTCGCCGTGCCGCATGGCGGCGGCGGCCCCGGCTCCGGCCCGGTCGGCGTGGCCGAAAAACTGGCCGATTTTCTGCCTACCCCGCTAGTTGGCATCATCGAAGAAGCCGACGACGAAAATCCGCCGCTCTACGGCTTTGTCACGCCCAAACACACCATCGGACGCATGAAAGCCTTTCACGGCCACTTTGGCGGCGGTGTGGTACGCGCCTATACCTACATCGCCATGCACGGCGGCGAAGGGTTGAAAGACATCTCACAGTACGCGGTGCTGAACGCCAATTACCTCAAGGCGCGGCTGGAAAAAACCTACCGCGTGCCGTTTGACCGCACCTGCATGCACGAATTCGTCATGGAAGGCCGCTTCGAAGGCACCGACATCCGCGCCCTGGATATTGCCAAACGCCTGATGGATTACGACTTCCACCCGCCGACAAACTACTTCCCGCTGATTGTGCATGAGGCGCTGATGATTGAGCCGACCGAGACCGAAAACAAAGACACCCTCGACCGGTTTGCCGACACGCTGATTGCGATTGCCGAAGAAGCCAAAACCAACCCCGAAATCATCAAAACCGCCCCGCACAGCACGCCCTTTGGGCGCATGGACGAGGTCAAAGCCGCCAAGGAATTGGTCTTGTGCTGCTGGCTGCCAGAAGAACAGTAGGCAGTAATCAGTTGTCAGTAAGCAGAAAGCATCGGAGGTGAAAGCCTTCGATGCTTTTTGCTTGCCTGATGCCAACCCACGTTCCCTTTCGAAAGTAGGCAATTTCATGCGCCGATGTAATAAGGTTTCCGATCCCCCCGCCGAAAAAGACGAAAGAACAAATAAGTGAGCAGTTAAAAATTTTTGGCTAAAAAATAACCAGATTAAATTACGGTTATAATCAGATGCCAAAAAAAATTTATCAGGATGTGTGCCATGTCATTTGCCGAAAAGAAAATTTTTGCCGAGTTATTGCAATATAACCGCTTTTATCAGTATGCTGGTTGGCAAATTGCCGATGCCGGAAAAATGTTGTTTGCACAAGACAAGGTAGAGGTGGTTGCTTACACCGATACAAGCCTGGAATGTCTGGTAAGCGACAAAACACCTGAAAAGTACAATGTCACGCTGAAGATGGAAAACAACCAGCTGCTCACCAAATGCACCTGCTCAAACGGTCAACAACTCCGCATTTGCAAGCACGTTGTCGCTGCCGCCATTACGGTTCAAAAAATTTTGAGCGCCGAAATCCAAAAATCGTGGGAAAACCATTTGCTGTTTACCCAAAATGCGCCACGCAAGCAACACGAAGCGCCCCAAAAAGTAGCCGACTACCTGCTGGCTTTTGCACTCTACGACAATTATGGTGGTTGGAAAATTCAGCCGCTCACTGCGCCGGTTGCTCAAATTCCAATTTTGCAAAATAGATCATTGCCCGATTGGAGCAATCAGGAGCAAATGATTGAGTTTTTAGCAAATACACCCACCGCGCGTGCGCAATTTAAGGCTCATAGCCAACAAAATTTCAAGCCCGAAGCCTGCCTCAATGCGCCATCGCAAATTGTCAGCCTGGCACAAATGATTGCAAAAATAAGCAGTAGCTCTACTTATTATGCCGATAGCAGCCAAACCGCCGCGCTCCCCGGCGTTTTGCAGATTCTGCGCGACGAAAATTTTCCGCTTTACGCGGGTCAAAACACCTACGGATCAGACATTTTCATCAGCCATAACCGCCCGCTGACCATCTCACGCGAAAGCGCCAGCGTCTTGCTTGATATCGAAAATAGCAAAGACGGCGGCCTGCGATTAAAATTTCATCTCCGCCTGGGCGATGCGCTATGGAAGGTGACAAAAAAGCCAGCTGTCGTCTCACAAAACCCACTCTGGTTGATGATTGACCAAACGCTCATTCCCGGCCAGGAAAACATGGACGTTGAGCAAGTTGAAAACATCAACAAGGCTTCTCGCATCCACATTCCCGCTGAAGAAAAAGATATTTTTCTTGAAAACTACCTGCCTGGCCTGGCTGCTCAATTTACGCTCACCGGTAGCGGCATCAACGTCCGCGAAATTACCGAACAACCCCAACCGCGCTTGTATCTGGAAGAAAAAAACAGCATTCTGAATGTCTGGCTAAAATTTGGCTACGAGAAGTTCGAGGTACCATACGAATCACGCATCCCCGAAACATCATCCACCTACGACGTGGAAACGGCCACCTTTACCCGTATTTTCCGCGCCGCCGATGTCGAAAAAGCCGCCTTCAGCCAGGTCAGTAATTTTGGCTTAAAGCGTGTCACGGGTAGCGTTGGGTTGTTTAATCTCCGCGCCAAAGTGGACGTGATTGATTTTCTGATGCACTACGTTCCCAAGGCAGTCGCCGCTGGATTTGAAGTCTACGGCGAAGAAAATATCAAAAATGTACGCATCAACCGCCATCAGCCGACCATTTCGTTTAACATCTCATCCGGCATTGACTGGTTCGACCTGAACACCGTTATTCAATATGGCGACCTTCCCGTTGCGCTCAAAGACATGCGCCGGGCGCTTAAACGCCGCGAAAACTATATCAAACTGGGCGATGGCACGCTGGGCGAAGTGCCGCAAGAATGGCTGGACCGTTACAAACATTTATTTAACCTGGGCGAGGAAACCGAAGACGGCCTGCGCTTCTCCAATCAGCAAGTTACCCTGCTCGACCAGTTGCTGGGCGAATCGGAACGCGTCAACTCGGACGATGAATTTAAGCGCCGCCGCGAGCGCTTGCGCGAATTTACCAGCATCACGCCTCAGTCGTTGCCGCAAAATCTGACGGCGGAACTGCGCCCGTATCAAAAAGCCGGTGTGGACTGGCTGCATTTTCTGCGCGAATATCAGTTCGGCGGCTGTCTGGCCGACGATATGGGGCTGGGAAAAACAGTGCAGGTACTGGCTTTTTTGCAAGCCATCAAAGAGAAGAACGAAGCCAACAAGGCTGCGCTGGTAGTGGTGCCGAAATCGCTGCTCACCAACTGGCAGCGCGAAATCGAAAAATTCACCCCCGGCCTGCGCGCATTGGAATATCACGGCTACGCCCGCGAGAAAGATACCAGCGTTTTTGACCAGTACGATCTGGTCATCACCACCTACGGAGTGGTCATCAAAGACATCGAACTCTTACGCGGTTATCGCTTCCACTACGCCATTTTGGATGAGTCGCAAGCCATCAAAAATCCGGTTTCGCAATCGGCCAAGGCCTGCCGGCTGTTGCTGGCCGACCATCGCCTGGTGATGACCGGTACGCCGGTTGAAAACTCCTCCTTTGAACTCTGGTCGCAATTCGCCTTTCTCAACCCTGGCCTGCTCGGCAATCTGGATTACTTCAAATCTGAAATCGGCGGCCCAATTGAACGCGACGCCAACGCGGATACCGCTCAGCTTTTACGCAAGATGGTCTACCCGTTTATTTTGCGCCGCACCAAGGAACAAGTCGCGCCCGAATTGCCGCCGCGTACCGAGCGCGTCATCTACGGCGAGATGGAGCCTGCCCAGCGCAAGATTTACACGTACACTCGCGAGCGATACCGCCAGGCGCTACTGGGGCTGATTGACGGCGAGGGCGTCAATAACGCCCGCATGAAAATTCTGGAAGGCCTGCTGCGTCTGCGCCAAATCTGCATTCATCCCTTGTTGGTGGATAAAACCTATCGCGGCGAATCGGCTAAATTTGAGATGCTGCTCGAAAACATTGAGACCCTGCTCTCCGAAGGTCACAAGGCCCTGATATTTTCCCAGTTTGTCGAAACGCTCAAACTCCTGCGCGCTGAGTTGGACAGCCGCAACATTCATTACGCCTACCTTGACGGCCAGACCAATAACCGCCAGGAACAAGTGGACGCCTTCCAAAGCGATCAGGCTCTGCCGCTGTTCCTCATCAGCCTGAAAGCGGGCGGCGTCGGCCTGAACCTGACCGCCGCTGATTACGTCATCCACATTGACCCGTGGTGGAATCCCGCCGTGGAAATGCAGGCCAGTGACCGCGCTCACCGCATTGGACAGGATAAACCGGTTTTCGTCTACAAATACATATTGCGTGATTCGGTCGAAGAGAAGATTTTGCAGTTGCAGGAACGCAAGAAAAACCTGGTGGAACAACTCATCACCACTGACGGCAGTTTCTTCAAGAATATCACCGCCGAAGATGTCAAAGCGCTCTTCAGTTAGCGTCAATACTGTTTAGATAAGGAGTCCAAAGTCTCCAGACTTTGGCGCCAGCGTTGGGAGACGTTGGACTCCGAAACTGCTAGCTAAACAGTATTGCTTGTAGCGCGACATTCATGTCGCGGAGTTTGGGACACGGAGTTGACGGAGTCACACGGAGTTTGCTCTTGTAGCGTGACATTCATGCCGCGGAGTTTGGGACACGGAGTTGACGGAGTCACACGGAGTTTGCTCTTGTAGCGCGACATTCATGCCGCGGAGTTTGGACACGGAGTTAACGGAGTGGACGGATTTTTGAAATTCTCCGCGCAATCCGTCCGGCTCCGTGTCCCATTTTTTGGGGGTGTGTTACGGCGTGGCGCAGTATACTTGCGCCAACATTCACAAGGAGGAATATGATTCCCAATCAGTGGTATGCCATCCTCGAATCGGATGAAATCAAGCCCGGCAAAGTCATCGGCGTTACCCGCCTGGGTGAGAAAATGGTTGCCTGGCGCAACGCGCGCGGCGAATTGAGCCTGATGAGCGATCTGTGCCCGCATCGCGGCGTGGCGCTCAGCGCGGGAAAATTACAGGGCGAGTGCATTCAATGCCCGTTTCATGGTTTTGAATTTGACGCCAGCGGCAAATGTACGCTCATTCCGGCCAACGGGCGCGGCGCGGAAATCCCCAAGGCCATGCAGGCCAAAGCCTATGTGGTGCGCGAAGCGCACGGGTTGGTCTATCTCTGGTGGGGCGAGCCGCGTGAAAGTTATCCGCCGCTGCCATTTTTCGAGGCGATTGACGACGGCATGGTGTACGCCACGCTGCGCGACCCCTGGGCGACGCACTACAGCCGCGCCATTGAAAATCAGCTCGACGTGGTGCACCTGCCTTTTGTTCACCGCACCACCATCGGACGCGGCAACCGCACGCTGGTCAATGGGCCGCTGGTGCGCGTGGAGCATTTCTTCCCCGAAGATTCCCTGCTCAATATCTGGGTCTACAACGAAGTGGACAGCGGCCAAAAGCCAAAACGCGCCAGCGAACTGCCCGAACCGGCCCGTCACCCGTTTTTGCAATTTCGCTTTCCCAACGTTTGGCACAATTGGATTGCGGACGATACCCGCGTCTTTGTGGCTTTTGCGCCGATTGACGAAGAGAATACGCTCATGTACCTGCGCTTTTATCATCGCGTCGCCATCCCCGTTTTGCGGCAGATAACCGGCTGCTTTGGCTCGCTCGGCAATCTGGTGATTGAGCGCCAGGACAAGCCGATTGTGGAAACCCAGCGCCCGAAGGCCAGCCGCCTGGACGTTGGTGAAAAACTCATCCCTGGCGACGGGCCGATTATCACCTATCGCAAAATTCGCCAGGCGCTGCAATCGGCCTGAACAAAGAAACTCCCCGGCTGCCGGGGAGTTTCTTATTGGGAAAGGCGCGGCATCCGCGTTACAGCACTTTTTTCACTTTGAGAAAGCCCTGCTTTTCTTGGTTGGCTTTTTCAACGGCCTCGGCAGAACCCAGCACCACCACTTCCCCGTGGGCGGCGACTTGTTCCAGCGTTTCGGCAAAACGCTGGAAGTCTTTGACGCTGGTTGCCAGCACTTCGGCGCGGGTTTGCTGACGCATTTCGTCCGTGTAACCGGTCAGGTGATGCGCCATGCTCGTCCAGCCTTTGGCATCGGGCAGTTGATAGGCGTCAATTTCGCCAATCGTGCCGAGGATGGATTTGGTCAATTCGCTTTCGTTCAGGTCGAGGGCGCGCAAAAAGCCGGGGGTGGCGTCATAATTTGCCAGCGTGGGCAAAATGTTCGGGTCGCGGTAACTCAAGTAGGCGAAGGCGCCGCTGTTCGTGTCGAAGGTGCTGAATCCGCCATAGGCGCCGCCCTGCACACGCACTTTTTCCCACAACCAGGTCGTGCCCAAATAGTTGCGGATGACGTGAATTGAGCCGTGCGGTTCGTAGCCGAGCGCGTACAAATTTGCGCCCTTGCCAACGTAATTGACCTGCGCCGGAATGGTCAGGCCTTCGTTGTTTTGCGGCCTGGTTTTCCAGGGGAAGGGGCTGCCCGTCGAACCGGCAGAAGCCGGCAGACTGGCTAACAGCGCTTCCAGCGCCGGGGAAACTTTTTGGCGGGAGGCCTCATCCAGCGTGAGATTGACCACCATTCCGGCGCGGTTGATGACCAGGCGGCGCAGCGTTTCCAGTTTCGCCAGCACCGCATCCCAATCTTTTTCGATGTCGTCCGCCAGGCGGCGCAGGAAGAAGAGATTTTCCAACCCGCCGATTTGTTCGCCGACCCAGCCCGCCTCGCTGAAGCGCGCCGCAAGCCGCCCGCTGACCACGCCGTGCCCGCCGGGAATTAACCCGGCTTCGGCTTCGGCTTTTTCTTCCATCACAATCTGGCGCAGACGCTCACGGTTGTCGAGATTGGCTGTCAGCAAAACGTCCTGCAAAATGGCGAGCAGTTCGCCCGCCTTGTCGAGAGTGGCCTTGCCGCGCAGGAAAAAGTAGAGCGCCGAGTCGCTGCTCTCGCGGATGGTGGAAATCAGCGCAGCGGAACGAATGCCGCCCGTATTTTTGCCAATGCGCTGAATCAGGCTGACGTAATCCTGGCTTTGGGTGCCCATTTGTAGCAAAACGCGCCCAAAGAAGCCCAAAAACGGCAGCAATTCCGCCGGGACGGGGTGCAGGTCAAAGCCCAGGTCGAGGTAGAGAATGCCGTTGGTGGGCAGGTCATGGCTGAAGATGTGCGTGCCGCGTGAAGTTTCGATGGCGCACGGGATGGTTTTGATTTTCGGGTCAATATCCTGAAGCGTTAGCGCCGGGATGGTTGCCAGCGCTTCGGGGCTGTCGGGGGTTTCCTGACGTTTTTTGAGAGCGGCCACGTTGGCAATCAGCGCGTCAATTTGGTGGCGGCTCAGGCCTGCTTTCACTTTTTCGAGCCGCGCGGCTTCGGCGTCTGCTTTGCGTTGGCCTTCTGCCGCGTCTGGCAGCAGGCGCAGGCTGGTGCGATGCGGGTTTTCGATGAAGTGGCGGCGAATCAAATTCTCAAAATAATGCGGCGCGCGCGCGGCGGTTTTGACCTTTTGCAGCGTAGCTTCAAAAGCCAACCCGTTGAATGGGTCGCCGTCGTACAGCCAGACATCCAGCGCGCCGAGCATCAGCGCCAGCCCGCGCGGGAAGCGCCCGGTATTTTGCTCGCGCAGGTGAAATTCGATGGTGTTGAGCGATGCGGCGATGGTTTCCGGGTCAATGCCTTTTTCGGCCAGGTCTTTCAGCGTGGTGTGGATCAGCTGCTCCACTTTTTCGAGGTTGCCGTTTTCGACGCCCTTCATGCCAGCGGAGAAGTAGCCTTGCAGCAGGCCGTCCTGGTAGCCGCCGGTCACGTCTTCGCCCAGGCCGCTGTCCATCAGCGCCTTGCGCAGGGGCGAGGCCGAAGTTCCCAGCAGGATGTGCGCGAGCAGCGACAGGCTGAGGCTGGTCAGCGGGTCGCCGACGGCGGGCATCAGCCAGTTGAGGTTGAAGTAGGCTTTGGCGTCGGGCGTATCGCCGGAATCGTAGGCGTGAGTCACCTGCCGGGGGGCGTTCCACTGCGGCTGAAGCGGCAGCGCCGACTGGACATCTTTGCGCTCGAAGGCGTTCAGCCACTCGTCAAGCAGGCGCAGGCGTTCTGCTTCGGGGTCGTCGCCGTAGAAGTAGATGTAGGCGTTGGATGGGTGGTAATAGGTCTCGTGGAAGGCTTTGAAATCTGCGTAGGTCAGGGCGGGGATGACCGCCGGGTCGCCGCCGGAGTTGAGGCCGTAGGGCGTATCGGGGTAGAGCGATTGCTGTGAAAGTTCGCCGAGCAGGTCATCGGGTGAGGAGAGCGCGCCTTTCATCTCGTTGAAGACGACGCCCTTGAAGGTCAGCGGCGCTTCGGGCGATTCGATTTCGTAGTGCCAGCCTTCCTGCTGCAGGGTTTCTGGCGTAATCAACGGGTAGAGCACGGCGTCGAGGTAGACATCAATCAGGTTGTAAAAATCTTTCAGGTTGGTGCTGGCTACCGGATAGCAGGTTTTATCGGGGTAGGTCATCGCGTTCAAGAAGGTGTTGAGCGAACTTTTCGCCAGTTCGATGAACGGTTCTTTGACGCGGTATTTGCGTGAGCCGCACAGCACGGAATGTTCCATGATGTGCGCCACGCCGTTGGAGGTGGCCGGCGGCGTGCGGAAAGTGATGCCAAACGATTTGTTTTCGTCGCCGTTGATTACCGATAAAAGCCGCGCGCCGGTTTTGTCGTGCCGGTACATGCGGGCGCTGGAGGCGATTTCGGGAATGGCGCGTTCTTCAAGCAAGGTGAAAGTCATGGGGTTCTCCGTTTGAAATGGGGTGGCAGAATTATACGCCACGCGGCGGGCTACGGTTCGGGGCGGATGAAAAACCAGGCGGCGCGATTGACGCCCCAGGCGCCCGGAACGTTGACAGCGCCGGCAGCGCGCAGCGTATCCTGCAGGCCGGAATGGTTGCCGGGCGAGACGACCACGTCCCAGGCGATTTCGTCCAGTTGGGGCACGGGATACAGGATATTCAGTTCAATCTCTACCGCGCTGTCGTAAATCGAAAATTGGTTGGGGCACAGGCGGGCGATTTCGCGGTCAAAGGCGCGAATCCAGTTATTTGCCATCAGCAGCCCGGCGCATTTGATGGGCGTGCCGGAGCCGTAGATTACCACGATGTCGGTTTCTGGCACATGGCGCGACTGCGCCAGTTTGGTGACCACCAGCGAGCGCGCCAGCGCGGCGTCGCGCTGGACGAAGGCTTTTTTTGCCTGAATGTTGAGCGCGCCCGGCAGAGCTGCGGCGGCCGCAATCAGCGCCAGCAGAGCCAGCGTCCGCCGCAGCAGGCCAAAATTTCCCGGCGCGGATTCGAGTATCTTGAAGAGCAGGAAAAGCAGCACCGGCAGCACAGCAGTCAGCGCCAGCATGTAACGCAGTTTTAGATACAGTTTGCTCAGCACCACCAACAGCATGGCGATTTGCGCCAGCAGACCAGTCAGCATGGCCTGGTCGGCGGGGGAAATTTTCCACGCGGATTTGCGTTGAAGAAGAAGTATCGCCGCCAGCAGTGTCAGCCCGGCCAGCAGATAGGCCATCAGCGCCGGGACGCTGGTCGCCCAAAACGCCAGGCTTTGCGGAATCATTTCCAGTGTGTAAAAACCGCTCGCGCCGCTACCGTAGACGCCGGTATTGCTCAAAATGCGCGTGAACCAGCTGGCGAAGCGCGGAATTTCGTGGGTAATGGGGGCCAGCATGGCCGCAATGCCGAGCAGGCCGCCGCCCACAAACCAGGCGGTGTCGCCGCTGGCGCGGCGGGTTGTTCGCCCCAGCCGCCGCGAAAAAATGAACGTGGTCAGCGTCCCCGCCGCCAACCAGCCGAGGAAGTACATTTGCGTCATGCCCAGCGTCCCGGCGGTGAAGCCCAAAAACGCCAATTTTTTCCAGTCTAGCGGCAGGTTGGGGCGTAGTGCGCGGTAAAGCCCAATCAGCCAGAGCGCGCCAAAGGGGTAGTTGAACGAGTTATGTGACCAAAACGTCAGCGATTCGTAACTTTGCGGGTGCAGGCCAAAAAACATCAGGCTGAGCGCCAGCGCCAGCAGGGTTTTGTCTTTTTTCAGGCTGTCGCGCACAGTTTGGTAAAACAGAATGGCCGTCAGGCTGTTGATGGCGAGCAGAAAAACATTCGCCATGAAGAAAAAAGTTTCCGGGCGGGCGATGTGATAGGCGATAAAACTTTCCCGGCTTTTAAAAAAGGGCAGGGTCAGCGCCAGCAGCAGCGAGCCAATCAGGTGAACCGGCGTGCCGGGGTGGTCAACGTAGACGTAGGTTTTTCCGGCGAAAACCGCCAGCGAGTCGAGAAAATACCAGGCGCCTGGGTCGGGCGGAAACCAGTAGCTGGAATTCAGCGTCCAATAGCCCCAGTAAATCAAAATGGGGGCCAGCAAAAGCGCGTAGGGAATTTTTTTGATGAGGGTCATTTTTGGCTGCCGGGGCGGATGAAAAACCATTTGCTGCGATTGATTCCCCAGCGGCTGGGAATATTTTCCGCGCCGACAGATTGCAGATAGGCTGGCAGTGGTGAGCCGTTGCCGGGCCAGATGACCATGTCCCAGGGAATTTCTTCGATGGCGGCGACGGGGTAGGGGGTGTTCAGGCGCACGTCGAAGGCGAAGTCGTACAGCGCGTATTGGTTGGGGCACAACGCACCAATTTCCCGGTCGAAGGCGTGTATCCAGTTATTGGCCAGCAAAAGTCCGGCGCATTTGAGCGGTGTGCCAAAGGCGTAGACAATCACCAGGCTGGTTTCTGGCACATTTTTGCGCTGCGCCAGCGTAGCGACGGCCAGCGAGCGGGCGTGGGCGGCGTCGCTTTCGATGGCGGCTCTTTTGTTCAAGTCGAGTAGTTCCCGCGACACGGAAAAGCCGGTCGCCAAAAGAATGCCCAGGGCCAGGCCGCGCGTCAGCCAGGCGCTGGATGCGCCGCTTTGTTCCTTCCATTTGAGCGCCAGTAAAAACAAGATGGGCAGAATCGCCGCCAGCGCCAGCGTATAGCGCACGCGATAGAACATTTTGCTCAGCGCCAGCAGCAGCAGCGCGGTTTGAATCAGCAGTCCGTAGAGCATGGCGGAATCTGGTGGCGTGAGCGGTGGCTGGCGGCGGCGGTTGGTCAGCAAAATCAGCGCCAGCGATAGCGCCAAAAGGACGAGTGGGATGTTTTGCGCCCAAAAAGTCAGGCTGGCAGGAATCAGCGCCAGCGAGTAAAAACTCTGCTGGCCGCTGCCGTAGAGTCCGTCACTGCCCAGCAAGCGCGTCAGCCAGTTCGACAGGCGCGGCAGGGCGCTGAAAACTGGCAGCAGCATGGCGCCGATTCCGAGCAGCGCGCCAGCCAGAAACAGGGCGGAGGCTTTCAGCGTCTGCCCCGGCGATTTCCCCGTTTGCCAGGCCAGGCTGAAAATGGTGACGAAGCCTCCCGCGAGCCAGGCCAGCAGGTACAGTTGAGTCATTGCCAGCGCCCCGGCGGCGGCCCCCAGTAGGAAAATTTTTCTACCGCCCGGCAATCCGTTTTGAACGGCGCGATAAAGCCAGACCAGCCAGAGCGTGCCGAAAATAAAATTGAAGGAATTGTGCGACCAGTAGGTGAGCGAATTAAATCCCTGCGGGTGCAGGGCAAAATACATCCAGGCCAGGGCGATGGCGGTTGGTTTTGGGTCAATTTTCAGGGCCGTGAGGGCGGTTTGGTAGAGCGCCAGCAGGGTGAAAATGGTCATCGCCAGCAGAAAAAAATTGGTCAGAAAGAAGAAAATCTCTGGCCGAAAAATAAAAAATTGGAGGAAATCTGCGCGGTTGGCGAAGAATGGGGAGGCCAGCCCCAGCAGCAGCGAGCCAATCAGGTGAAGCGGCGTGCCGGGGTGGTCAACGTATTGGTAGGGTTTTCCGGCAAAAACGGCCAGCGAATCGAGAAAATACCAGGCGGCCGGGTCGCTGTTAAACCAGTAGCTGGGGCGAGATGCCCAAAAAAGCCAGACGAGTAGCGCGGGAGACAACACGAGGGCGTAAAGATAATTCTGTTTTATCCAGGCGAAAACCTTTGACATTGTTTGGCCCTATGGATATTCAGCGCGCATAAAAAACCATTTTGAACGGTTGTTCCATGAATTGGGGATGTTTTTTGCTCCGGTTGCCAGGAGATATTGGGGTACTCTTGAACCGTTGCCCGGCCAGACAACCAGGTCCCAGGGAATATCTTTTAGGACGGTTACTTCGTGGGGAGTCGAATAGTTAAATTCAATGTTGATGTTGAAATCGTAAATGGCATATTGATTGGGACAAATCTTGGCTATTTCTGCGCCAAATTTTTGTAGCCAGTTGTCAGCCATGAGCAACCCGGCGCATTTCATGGGCGTGCCGGACGAATAGACAACGACAATCGCGCTTTCGTCCACTTTTTTGAGTTTTGCCAGGTTGTCAATTGTTTGAGACCGCGCAACCGCCGCCTGGTATTCGACCAGTGAACTTTTTTGCTGAATTTGCATTTTTTCTGGCAGAGTCCAAACCGCCGCAAGCAGAAGTGTGGCGTATAGCGCGTAATGTCCCCAGGTTTTTCCCCATTTTGTTTTTTCCAATAAGGCCAGCGCCAGAAACAGTAACACAGGCGCGACGGCTGCGATGGAAAGGCTGTGGCGCAATCTTGTAACCATTTTGCTGAGCCCTGCCATGAGAATGGCGGTTTGTAAAAACAGTCCCACGGTCATCGCAAATAGACTGGGGGAAATTTTGATGGCATTTTTACGGATGATAAAGCCGAGCGCAAGAATGACTATCCAAACGCCGACCAAGAGAATCAATAGCAGGGGAATGGTTGTCCACCAGTAGTGCAGGCTGATTGGAATGAGTTCCAGCGAGTAGATGCCTTTTTCACCCGTGCCATACAATCCCTGATGCGTCAGATTCCTTGAAAACCAGTTTACAAAGCGGGGAATTTCCTTATAAATGGGAATGAGCATACTGATAATTCCCCAGGCGCCTCCAAAGGTGAACCAAAGTGCATCTTTGCCAGCTTCCAGACGCGATTTTCCCAGTCGCAAGGCGAATATCCATAGGGTGACGATGCCGCTTATTAGCCAGGTCGCAAAATAAAATTGGGCAACCGTCAAAATACCAGCCGCAAGGCCGAGCAAGAAAACCTTGGATTTACTCAACGTCCGATCTTTTCGTATCTCCAGAAATAACCAAAGCAACCATAAGGTACCAAAAGCAAAATTAAGAGAGTTTTGTGACCAAAAGGCAATTGAGTGGTAGCTGTAAATATGAAAGCCAAAATAGGCCCAACTGAGCGCTATGCCCGCCAGCATTCGGGCGTGTTTAAGTGTGGTGGAGACTGCATGATAAAAAACGATGGCAGTGATGCCGTTCATGACCGCCAAGAACGTATGCGCCATGAAAAAGAATATCTCTGGCCGTCGCAGATGAAAGGCGATAAATTCTGTTGACGTATTAAAAAATGGGTAGGTTAAAGCCAGAAGGAACGAACCTATCAAATGCAGCGGCGTCCCAGGATGGTCTACATAGGTATAAGATTGTCCCTTGAAAGCTGAAAGGGAATCCAAAAAATACCAGGTTCCGGGGTCAGATTGAAACCAGTAAGATGGATTGGCGGCCCAGTTTAGATAATAGGCAAGGATGGGGAGAATGACCAAAACATATCCCAAATGTTTTTTGGGAAAAGTGGTAAATGTTTGAAGAAAGCGCATTTTATCTCAGCCTGATGGGGTTTAGACTTCATTTTTTCTGCCAACTGGTTTGGGTGAGAGAAGACGGTAATGGGCTCAAAGCGTGATAATCTTGTTTTTTACCAAAACAGATTTCACAGGAGCCCATTAACACGGCAAATCATACCATGCTACAGCCGCAATCTGGCGGGGGACAACTTCTAACGTGTGCACGCAAAGGTTGTCAGAGCGGAGCGGGTGGAGCGCAAAATCTTCGCGAAGCGCCCTGCAAAGGGCCTGGTTTTGCACGAAAGTCGGAAGATTTTCGACTCCATCCCTGACATGATTTGCGTGGATACACTTCTAACTGCAATACTGTTTAGTTAGCGTTGTCGAAGTCCAACGTCTCCCGACTTTGGTGCCAACGTCGGGAGACGTTGGACTCCTTATCTAAACAGTATTGGCTTTCGCCCCGCGATATAAGATGTGGGTAGTTGCCATTGGAGACGGGATTGTTTCAATGCCGCTTTCGCGGTATTATGAAACTGCTGGTTATGAAAAATACCCATGCTTACAATTGCCTATTCGCTGAAGATTTGGCGAAATTACGAATTTCCAAACCAACACATGTAAGGCTTGCCTCCCGAAGCGCCGTGCTTGGGTCGCTCTGTAGCGTGATAGCAAAAGGCAAACTGAGAGGACATTCAAAATGGGCACAAATAAATCGCTTAACCCTCGACCGTACTGGCATGTAGACGCCAAGTGGCTCACTGGCATTCTACTTTTGTTCCTTTTGAACATTACCTTTTTGATATTTATCTTGATGCAAGTTACTGCTCCAGAGCGAGGCATTGCTCTCCTGACAGTGACTCTGGCGAGTTCTTATAGCGCCGAAAGCGGAGGTATGGACGTTTCTGGTGATATAGAAATTATACGCCAGAAAATTGCAGAATCCCCAAACGGAGAGTGGTAGCCCATTCCGGGGATGCAGATTGTTGTTCGGGCAGAGGATATTGCCGGAAAGACCCCCAGCGAAGCGCGCTTGTGGTTTTTTCAGCAGTGGGCTGAACCTCTCTATTGTGCCGGGCCGCAAGGGCTGGCAAGTCTCATCACCGGCCCTGAAATGCAAAAAGGCTTGGAAGGAGGCGTTGGCCCGCTAGGCTTCATCAGCGCAGACACGCACGGCAAACTTCAGAGAATATTCGCTGCGTTCGGGCTGGTATCACTTTTCTTTCTCGGTTTGCTTATCTTTTTCAGATACCGCTTCGGGCGCTTGGGCAGCCCCGGATGTGTCATTTTCTTGGCTGCAATTTCAGGGTTTGTCTTTCTGAGCGGAGTGCGTGGCTGGATCGAACAATCCGCTCAGCGCCCAGTGCCAGTTGGTGAAGAAACTTATATCACACGGTATACACAATTGGCCGTAGATGTTTTGCCAGATATTGTGCAAAGTGCTCTGCAAATTTACCAGTTCCTGGTTTTTCTCGGATTGGGTCTGATATTGGCCGCATTGATAGGTATTGTTTTTATCCGAGAACGGAAAAATAAAGAGTCTTAATTTCCTGTTCAATGCCGGAATTTTTGTGAGCGCTAATAGCACCTTTTATCAGAACGAGATGCCATCGGGTATAAATGTACTCCGCTTTGGATAAGAAAATCAAGCAGCGAGAAGAACAGGCGTGCGGAGTTAACCGTCGTGCGTCGGGCTGGATTCTTGGCTGTTGTCTTCGTCGCCCGAATCAGGGTATGGCGTTGATTCAGGAACGTCCTCGGTTGATTTGCGTTTGTCTTTTTCTGCGTCGTGATGTGTTGATGCGAGTGGCAGAATTACTTCGGCTTCGAATGTCTCGCCTTCGGAGACTGTTTCGTTCTGATATTCTGTCTCGCTCCCGGCGTGAATTTCGTCTTTGGAAGCATCCTGGCTGGGCTCGGGCGTAGTCACAAGCGTTGGGGTTGCGGTAATGTCTTCGCGCGGGCTCGTGGTGGGGGTGACGCTTGGCAGGGCAAGCAGGCGAATCTGGTCGGCCTTGAGCACGCCGCCGTTCTCGGTGTCGCCTTTGATTTCGACCAGCGCGCCAACGACAATGCCGGGGTCAATCTGGCTTTCAGGTTCGATCAGAATTTGCACTCCGTCTACTGTCCAAACATTGCCGGTTTGTTGTTCCACGGTAGCCTGGAAGTAGACGTGTTCGGTGCGGCCAGTGTCGAAAAGGTGGTGAATTTCATCTAGGCGTTCTTTTTCAAATTGTTGAGAAAGGTGTTCGTGTTCATGCGGGTCGAAGATAAAAGCCAGCTGCACATCCTCCCAGCCGCGTTTGACCGGATAGAGGTGGTCGCCGGGCAGGGCGCTGGAGGATGCGGATACCAGCCCGGTACCTCCGGTGAGCATGAAGGCAATCACAGCCAGCGCGCTGAAGGCCAGGCGGAAGGAGTGCCCGGCGTTGTTTTTGCGTTTCCAGAAGGGCAGGGCGGCGGCTTTTTGTTCGCGCATTTCGGCGGCGGCTTGTAGCAGGCGCGCTTTTCCGCGGCGCTGAACGTTGGCGGGGGGTGTGTTCACGGCGACGGCGCGCGCCTGGGCTGCGGTTTCCAGCACAGGGCGTAGTTCATCACTCAGCGCAGGAAAGAGATTCAGGCAGGTTTCAAGATCTGCGCCGCTGTCGAGCGCAGTCAGGCAGGTTTCGAGGACGTCGTACAAGTTTTTGCTCATGGTATTTCAACCATCTGGCGATTGAGCGCCGCCAGGGCGCGAAATTGAAGTTGTTTGATGGCGTTGACGTTTTTCTTGAGCGCCTGGGCTGTTTCTTCGAGAGAGAATCCCTGACCAAAGCGGAGCGCGATAACGTTTTGTTGCTCCACGGTGAGTGTTTGCAGGGCGGCTTTGATGTGGATTTCGCGCTCTCTTTGTTCCACGTCACGCAGGGGATTTTCCTGCGGGTCAGGATGGTCGTCGCTTAGGGCTTCGGTGGGACGCCGATAAATTTTCCGCAAATGGTCGGTGATGACGTGGGATGCGGTGCTGAGTAACCAGGCGCGCAGGTTGCTGTTGGGTCCTCGTCCGTTGCGTGTTGCTTCCAGCAGGCGTACAAAAACGTCGCTGGCGATGTCTTCTGCCAGTATCTCATCGTTTAGACGATAGCACACGAAGCGGAAGACTTCCGGAAAATAGCGGTCGTAAATAGCGCCGGTGGCCTGCGAATCAAAATTGCGCAGGCCATTGATCTCGTCTTGAGATGGGACGGTGGCGGAAATGGGCATTGAGAGCAAAGCGCGGGAAAGGGTTAGTTGGTTGTTCATCCCGACATGCCAAGTATACAACAGTTTGAAAGTAAGCCAGTCTCCCCAGATTTTTCGGGGAGACTGTGGGAGGGGAGAGATGGTTTAGTCGTCGCCGCCGCCATCGTCGTCGCCGCCATCGTCGTCATTACCATTACCATTACCAGTTCCGGTTCCGGTACCTGTTCCTGTACCTGTTCCAGCGCCTGTTCCAGTGCCAGTACTGACGCCAGCGCTTACGATGGTTACTTGATTGATGGTGACGGTTCCATCGGCATTGAGGATGTAGAGAATGGTGTCGCCTATTTGAATCGGGCTCGGGAGTGTGGCGATGTTGGCAATGACATAGGTCTGACCGCCGAGGGTGATAATGCTGTTATTGATGGCTTCGACAATGGCGGTGAGTTCCTGCGCGGTGGGGAGCGGGGCGGGTGTTTCAGAAGCGCTGGGGGTGGCAAGTGGCCCGACTGTGGCGGTTGCTTCGGGGGTGATGAGCGCGTCAACACTGGCAGGAATGGCGGCTACCGGCGCTTGGGACGGGTCGCTCGCAATCTCCACTTTTTGCGCCTGAATTTGCCCATCGGCCAGAACGGTGGCGCGTACCTGAACGAATTGACCGACCTGGAAGTTCTGCACGCCGCCGCTGGATGCTACACTGAAAGTCTGCCCGGCGACGGTCATCTGGTCGCCGTTGATGGCTTCAATCGTACCGGCGAAGGCGACATCGGCGCTGTGAGGGTTGCTTGCAGATGTTTGTGGTTGAGTTGTCGCGGCTGGGGCTGCGCCGCAGGCTGAGAGCAAGAGCGCGGTCAAAATTAGCATAAAAAACAGGAAAGAACGGTTGGATTTCATGGGCCTCCACAAAAAAAATACTGGATGAATTACATCTTCTGTGTCGTGGAAGCATTGAAAAAGTTACGCGGCACGCGCGCTGTTACCGTTTTGCCTCTGCATACACCCGCTGAAATTCGGCCAGATATTGCGCGGCCAGGTTTGGGTCGAAAAATATCAGCAGGTTTTCGTCATTGCGCTTTTCGGCGCTCATGCTGAAGTTGTAGGAGCCCAAAATGACGATTTGTTCGTCAATGATAAAGACTTTATGGTGCATCAGGCCGATGTTGCCGTCGGCGTAGACATCCATGCGCGCCTGTGTAAACGGGTCAAATTCGGTGCTGCCCTGGTTGGATTTGATTTGTTCTTCTTCCATCACCCCGGCCACCGTGACTCCGTTGCGCGCCTTGTCAATTAAAATAGCGCCCAACTCGTTGGCGGTAAAGGAATAGGCCATGAAGTAGATGCTGGAAGTGGCCGCCCGCAAAAGTTCGGCGATGCGGCGGGCGGGTTTGTCATCGGGCGAGAAAAGCGTTTCCACGCTGATTCCGTCCACCGTCACCACCGGGTTGGGCGTCGCTGCCAGCGCATCGGGGCCGAACAGGTCGCGCACGTACATTTCTTCAAATTCGGTGGTGTAATTTTCGGCAATTTTGGTCGAGCGAACGCGGATGAGGTTGTTGTTGTCGTCATACGTCCCGGAAGTCGTCAAATTCATCGAGCCGGTCCAAACTTCGGCGCGGTCAATGATGACAAACTTGTCGTGCATCAAGCCTTCGCGCCGATCGCCAATGATTTGGATGCCATCTGCTACCAGAGAATTGGGGATGTCGCGGTCCATGTTGTCGCTTTCCATCACCACGCGCACTTGTACCCCGCGTCGTTGAGCGCGTGTCAGCGCGTCGCGGATGCTTTTCAGGCTCAAACTGTACACGGCCATATCCAGCGAAAGCCGCGCTTTGTCCATCGCCGCCACCAGTGGAATATCCGGGCCGCCTTCCTGCATTTGCGCTGCGCGGTTGAATGGGTCGGTAAAGTAGACCTCGTAAAATGGTCCGGCGTAGGCGAAGCCAACATCAATCGCCAGCGGGCCGCCGGGCAGGGATGCGGCGGTAGTCGGCGGCACAGCCGTCACCACGCCCGGCAAATCCGCCGGAGCGCCGCAAGCCAGAGATGCCAGCACCAGGGCGGCCAGCGCGGAAAAAATGGAACGTTTAAGCATGTTTTTGTCCTTTCGGTTGAAGCGCAAATTATAGCACGGGTGTTCTTATTCGCCTGCGGTATAATCCTGCCCCGTGAAGCCAACATTGCCCCGCCCAAGCCTGTTTCGCGCCGCCGGAACCGTTGCCGTGGCGCTGATTATCGGCCAACTGACCGGCCTCGTCAGCCGCATTCTGGTCGCGCGCGCTTTCGGCACCAGCCCCGACCTCGACGCTTTTTACGCCGCCAACCGCGTCGCCGAGACGCTTTTTCTCATCGTCGGCGGCGGCGCGCTCGGCTCCTCGTTCATTCCGACTTTTACGGCGTTCCTCGTGCGGGGCGATGAAGAATCGGCCTGGAAACTGGCCTCCGGCGCGGCGACGCTGCTCACGCTCGCCCTCAGCCTGTTGGCGGCGCTGGCGGCCTGGTTCGCCCCGCAGATTGTGCGCTACGCCCTCGCTCCCGGTCTTTTTTACAACTTTCATCTGTACCAACTTACCATTCAACTGGTGCGCATTCAACTGCTGACGGCGGTTCTTTTTGGCCTGGGCGGGCTGACGGTGGGAATTTTGAACGCCAAACATATTTTTCTGACGCCCGCGCTGATGCCCGCCGTGTACCAGCTGGGCTGGATTTTTGGCATTCTGATTTTGTCGCCCGCCTTGGGAATTTACGGTCTGGCCTGGGGCGTGGTGCTCGGCGCGGCGCTTTACCTGCTGCTGCAACTGCCCGCGCTGATGAAGTTACGCGGCAAATATACTTTTTCGCTCGGCCTGAGCAACCCCGCCGTGCGCGAAGTGATGCGCCTGATGGGGCCGCGCCTGTTCGGCGTTGCCATCGTCCAACTCAATTTTTGGGTCAATATCTGGCTGGCCTCGCAGATGACGGCGGGCAGCGTCAGCGCTCTCACTTACGGTTTTATGCTGATGGTCATGGCGCAGGCCGTCATCGCCCAATCCACCGCCACCGCCGCCATGCCGACGCTTTCGGCCCAGTATGCGCTCGGCCAGTTTGACGAAATCCGTCAAACGCTGGCGGGAACCTTGCGCGGCGTGCTGCTGCTCGCTTTTCCGGCCATGCTGGGTCTGATGTTGCTCAGCAAACCGGTGGTTGCCATGCTTTTCCAGCGCGGTTCTTTCACCGCCGCCTCCACCGCAATGGTCGCCTGGGCGCTGATTTGGTACGCCAGCGGCCTGCTCGGCCACGCGGTGCTGGAAATTCTCGCCCGCGCGTTTTACGCCTTTCACGACACCAAAACGCCGGTGCTGGTCGGCGCGGGCGCGATGACGCTCAACGTTCTCTTCTCATTTTTCTTTTCGCGTCTATTCACCCAAAATGGCTGGATGCCGCTCGGCGGCCTGGCGCTCGCCAACAGCCTGGCGACTCTGCTCGAAGCGTTGCTGCTGCTGACGCTGATGAACCGCCGTCTGCCGGGCGGCCTGCCGCGCTCTGAAATTTTCTCCGCTTTTGGGCAGGCCGCGCTGGCCGCGTTGGTGATGAGCCTCTGCTTGCTGCTCTGGAATAGGCTTTCCGGCGCCTTCAGTCCTTGGCTGGTTGGTCTGGGCGGCGTCGCCCTGGGCGGAATGATGTATGCGCTGGTTCTTGCGTTGCAAAAGCCGCCTGAACTGCAAAAACTTGTCCGCCGCTTTCGCTGCTGACCGCGACTTCAATGTCGCGCTACAAACAAAAAAAGACGACCGCTCTGGCCGCCTTTTTTTGTACTGCTCACCACTCACTGATTGCTGATTACTTCTTCTTTCCGCCGCCGAACAAATCGCCCAGCAGGGTTGCCGCGTCGCTGGCGTCAATTTTGCCGTCCGCCAGCACATCACCCACCGCGCCAAAAACATCGGCGCCAGTGCCGTTCAATAATCCATCCACTTGCGCGGCCATGGCCGGGGGCAGTTTCGCTTTGATGAAATCCACCACCACCATTACCGCCATTTTTGCCTGTTCTTTGGGCAGGCCCGTCTTTTTGGAAACCAGCGTAACTAATTCATCCATTTTCGTTTCTCCTTTTTGAAATAAGTTTATCCGCCGAACCGCCAGGAGGCGATGCCAACGAGAATTCCCAGCACAATGCCGCCCGCCACTTCCAGCGGCGTGTGACCCAGCACTTCGCGCAGTTGTTTATCCGAAACCGGGTGTCCCGAAAGCAGTTCCTCGAACAAAATATTAATCGCCTCGGCGTGCCGACCGGCTTCGCGCCGTACCCCGGCGGCGTCATAAATCACAATCATCGTCATCGCCACCGCCAGCGCAAACGCCGCCGAATCAAACCCGAGCGACAGGCCGGTGCCCATGGTCGTTCCCACCATCAGCGCCGAATGCGAAGAGGGCATTCCGCCGGCGCTCAACAGCGGCGCCCACGACCATTTGTGATGCTGCAAAAAATACAGTGGCAGTTTTATCGTTTGAGCAATCGCCCAGGCAATCAGGCCTACTTCCAACGGGCGGTTGTGCAAAATAGCCCAAAAATCCATTTCATGCCTCTTCTTCAAACGGAATTAAATCCTGCCCGCTGACCAGCTTTACTTTCAGTTCCGCCGCTTCCAGCAGCGCCGCGCAGCGCATTGCCAGCGCCTGACCGCGCTCATACAAAGCAAGCGATTCATCCAGCGGGCGGCTTTCCTCTTCCAGCGCGGCCACAATTTCTTCCAGTTCGGCAAACGCCTGTTCGTAGGTTAAGTTTTCAATTTTTTTGGGGGATTGGGACATCTCAGCCACCTTTGCCGGGTTCTTCCACCCGGGCTTTGAATTGCCCCTCGGCCACGCGCACGACGAGCAGTGACCCTGCCGGGGCTTGTTGCGTTGAACTGATAATTTTTCCCTGGCTGTCGGTGACGACGGCGTAGCCGCGCCGCAAAATCATCAGCGGGTTGAGCGACGCCAGCCGCTGATGCGTTCCGCGCAGGGACGTTTTTTCCAACTGCAGGCGCTGAACAATTGCGCGCGCCGCGCGCCGCTGAGCGTCATCCAGCCGCTGACGGGCGATTGCCAGCTGTCGGCGTGGTGAGGCAAACCCCAGCCGCGCTCTTCGTCCGCTCAGTGCCAGCTTTTCGGCTTGCAGGCGCGCCGCCAGCGCCGCGGGAAGCGCCTGGCGCGCCTCATCCAGTACTTTTGCCAGGCCATCGGTGGTGATGTCCGAGGCCAGTTCGGCGGCGGCGGTGGGGGTAGGCGCGCGCAAATCGGCGGCGAAATCGGCCAGGCTGAAGTCGGTTTCGTGCCCCACGCCGCAAATAATCGGGGCGGGCGAAGCGGCGATGGCGCGCACGACGCGCTCGTCGTTGAAGGCCCACAAATCTTCCAGCGAGCCGCCGCCGCGCGCCACGAGAATCACTTCCGGCTTGTGGCGGTTGAGCGCCCGCAGCGCGGCGACAATTTCCAGCGGGGCGGCTTCGCCCTGCACGGCGCAGCCCGCCAAAATCACCTGCGCCAGCGGCTGACGGCGGCGCAGGGTGTGCAGCATATCGCGCAGCGCCGCGCCTGTCAGCGAGGTGACGATGCCGATGCGCTGCGGGAAAACGGGGATTTGGCGTTTGCGCGCCGGGTCGAAGAGGCCTTCTTCTTCCAGTGCGGCTTTCAGGCGCAGAAATTCGGCGTATAAATCGCCTTCGCCGGTCGGGCGCAGGGTGTCCACATACAATTGATATTGTCCGCCGGGTTCGTAAACGCCGATTTTGCCGTGCGCTTCCACCGAAAGTCCGTCGCGCAGTGGCAAACTGCGCAGGCGCAGCGCGTCACCTTTCCAGATGACGCACTTCAGCGCCGCGCCGCTGTCCTTCAGGGTGAAGTAGATGTGGCCGGAGGCTGGGCGCGCCAGGTTGGAGATTTCGCCACGTACCCAGGCGTCTTGCAGGGCGGGGTCATCTTCCAGCAGGCGGCGCAGTCGGCGGGTGAGTTCCGTCACCGACCAGGTTTGAGGCGCGAAGAGCGGAAGTTGGGGCATGAGGGTTAGGCGGCCAGCGCTTCGTAGCGCTCGATTTTCTTTTCGATGATTTTCAGGCTGTCGCGCCAGAATTTTTTGGTGCGGATGTCAATGCCGAAGCGGGCGGCCAGTTCGGCGGCGCTGGCCTGGCCGGTGGCGGCCAGCAGTTGTTTGTAGTCGGCCACAAAGGCTTCGCCGCGTTGCTGGTAGATGGCGTACAGCCCGGTGGCGAAAAGCAGGCCGAAGGCGTAGGGATAGTTGTAGAAGGAAAGTCCGGCGTAGTAATAATGCGGTTTCCACGTCCACATGTAGGGCTGGTACGAATCCAGTTCGCCATAGGTGGCTTTTTGAGCGTGTTCCATGATGTCGCACAGTTCGTCGGGGCTCAGTTCGCTTTTTTCGCGGCGCTCGAAGACTTCTTTTTCAAACAGGTAGCGCGAGTAAATATCCACGATGACCTGCGAATCGCCGGTGAGCATGGTTTCGAGGATGGCGAATTCTTCCTGCGGGTCGCTGACTTGTTTGAGCATGGCCTGCATGACGATGGTTTCGCACATGATGGAGGCCGTTTCTGCCAGGGTCATCGGTGTTTCCTGTTGAATTTCGGTTTTCCCGGCCTGATAGGCGCAATAGTTGTGGAAGCCGTGCCCTAGTTCGTGCGCCACAGTGCTGACTTGGTCGAGTGAGCCGTCGAAGTTGCACAGCACGCGGCTTTCTTTGACCGCTGGAACGCCCATGCAGAAGGCGCCGCCGCGCTTGCCTTCGCGCTGTTCGGCGTCAATCCAGTTTTTGTCGAAGGCGGTTTGGGCGAAAGCGGCCAGTTCGGGTGAAAACTTGCCAAAGTTTTCAAGGATGAAGGCGCGCGCGTCGTCCCAGGTGTAGGTTTTTTCCACATTGCCAACCGGGGCGAAAAGGTCCCACCAGGCCAGTTTTTCTTTGCCCAAAATTTTGGCTTTGGCATTGAAGTAGCGCTGAAAGACGGGGAACGAGTCGCGCATGGCGGCCAGCATGGCTTCCAGTGTGGCGCGGTCAATGCGCGCCATGTCAACCGAGGCGTGCACGGCGTCTTCGCGTCCGCGGCGGCTGTTGAGGGTGTTGACCGCGCCCTTGACGCCGTTCATGCAGGCGGCCAGGGTTTCGCGCACGCTGTCCCAGGCCTTGTTTTCGGCCTCGTAGGCGCGGCGGCGGGTGTCGGCGTCGGGGTGTGAGCGCAGATTAATCAGGGCGGGCATGGGCATTTTTTGCAGTTTCCCGTCCAGTTCAAATTCTACGGTCATTTGCGAGGTGATGGTGCCCTGCAATTTGTTCCAGCCGCTGACGCCGCTCAGGCTGAGTTCGGCTGCCAGGCTTTCTTCAGATTCGCTCATCAGATATCTTGCCTGTTCGGCGTATTCCTTGAGGTTGAAGGCGTGCGCCTGGGCGGTTTCGTTCAGTGGGAGAATCGTCTCCAGCGCTGGTTGCAGCGTGCCGACCCAGGCCTGAAACTGAGTGGAGAGATTTTGCAGGCGAACCATCACCTGCTGGAATTCGGACATTTTCTTCATCGCCAGAACGTTGTGCGAATCGGTGGTGACAAAGGATTGGATGTACGCGCCGATGGTGCCAGCCAGGGTGGAGAGTTGATTCATGCGCTGAACGGCTTCGCCCAGCAGCGTGGCGACTTCCGCGGCGGGGGCGGCGGGCCCGGTTCCGTTGATTTTTTCACGCTGAAAATTTTCCAGCTCGGCAATTTGCGTTTTGACGGCGGTAATTGCGGCTTCAAATTCGGGCGATTCTAGGGAAGGGAAAACGTTGCTCAAGTCCCAGCGGGGAGGGGTGGTCATAAGGTTTGGCTCCTTTGTGATCTGACAGGATAATTGGGATGTGCTGGATGGGAGATTACCTGGTGTGGTCTAAAGCGCCCAGGAAAGCATCAGCCCGAAGATGGCGAGCAAAAGCCCCAGGTGCAGAAATAAGTTGGCGCGGACGAGGTAATTATCGGCGGGCAGCAGGCTGGCAAGAATCAGGTTAACCACAATCAGCGCCAGCCCGGCCAGTGGCAACAGTCCTTTGCGATGGGCAAAAAACTCTGAGGCTGAGTCGAGTAGCTTAGAAATCCACTGTGTCATCTACAATCTCCTCTTCTTCCGGCACGGCGCTTGGTTTGGATTTTTCGAATTCGCGCAGTTGGGCCACCAGCCGTCCGGGGACGCGCCCCTGAATTTGGACGCCGCCGCGCCCGTGTTCGATGCGCTCGACCTGGCCGCTTTCGTGTATCAACGAAATAAGTTGCCCTTGCTGATAGGGCAGCCAGAGATTGATGGGCACATAGGTTTCGTAGAGTTCCTGGCGCATCAGCGTCAGCAGTTCGGGCAGGCCGATGCCTTTGGTGGCTGAAAGCGCGATGGAATGCGGAAATTGTGTGGCGATTTCGGCGGCCTGTTGTGGGTCTGCCAGCCGGTCAACTTTGTTGAGGGCGGTGATTGCCGGGATGTGGGTGGCGCCGATTTCTTCCAGCGTTTTTTGCACCGATTGAAATTGCGCCATGGCATTCGGGTGCGAAATATCCACCACATGCAGCAGCAAGTCGGCTTCGGAGATTTCTTCCAGCGTGGCGCGGAAGGCGGCCACCAGGGTGGTGGGCAGTTTTTGGATGAAGCCGACGGTGTCGGTCAGCAACATGCCGTAGCCGCCGGGCAGTTCGACGCGGCGGGTGGTGGGGTCGAGCGTGGCGAAGAGTTGGTTGGCGGCGTAGACATCCGCCTTGGTGATGCGGTTGAGTAGGGTGGATTTTCCGGCGTTGGTGTAGCCGACTAGGGCGACGGTGGGGATTTTGTTGCGTTTGCGTTGGGCGCGGTAACGCATGCGATGGGCGCGCACTTTTTCCAACTCTTGTTTGAGATGGGCAATTTTTTGTCGAATTTCGCGGCGGTCAATTTCCAGCTGGGTTTCGCCAGGGCCGCGCAGGCCGACGCCGCCGGCGCGGCCACCCGCCTGGCGCGCCAGGTGCGTCCACTGACCGGTCAGTCGCGGCAGGAAATATTCGTACTGCGCCAGTTGAACCTGCAGAATGCCTTCAGCGGTGCGCGCGTGCTGGGCGAAGATGTCCAGAATCAGGGCGGTGCGGTCGAGAACGCGCACGGGCGCCAGCAGCCGCTCCAGTTCGCGTTGATGGCGCGGGCTGAGTTCGCTGTCGAACAGCACAACTTGCGCCAGCGTTTCCTCGGCCAGGGCTTTGATTTCTTCCACTTTGCCGGAGCCGATGAAGGTTTCGGCGTTTGGGCGGTCGAGTTTTTGGGTGGTTTCGCCGCAGACATCCAGCCCGGCGGTGTCGGCCAGCAGGGTTAATTCGGCAAGCGAATCTTCCAGCGTGAGCAGATTTTTACTCTGGTACACTTCAACGCCAACTAAAAAAGCCCGCTCACGCGGCGGGTTGGTTGGTTCGGGGGTTCTTTTTGACATAGGTTTTCAGCGTTTTGGGGTCAAATAGCATTGGGAAGCGAAATGCCCGTGGATTAGGGCGCTTGCGGGTAGTTTTCTGGTGGCTTTTCTGGCAGTTGGGCTACGCCAAATAGTTTTGCCAGTCTTGGGTCACTGGGTTGGGTGCGCAGTGGTAAAAGTACATGGAATGTTGAGCCGGGACAGGCTGCTTCATTATAACCTTCCGATTCAACCCACAGCGTGCCGCCGTGGGATTCGATGATGCCTTTGGAAATTGGCAATCCCAGCCCCGGGCCGCCACCTTTGAATTTGGTCTTGCCGCTGGAGTGCAGAGAAGCGTCGCCCAACTGACCAAATTTTTCAAAGATGACATCCTGATTCTCCGGGGCGATGCCGATGCCGGTGTCGCTGACGGTGATTTCAATGAAGCCGGGCAGGGTGCGTCCGTCCACCGTGATGGAACCGCCGTCGGGCGTGTATTTGATGGCGTTGCTGATGAGATTTTTAAGCGCCTGGTAAATGCGTTCCGGATCGGCAAAGAGCAATTCTTCACTGCCGGGAAAGTTGCGAATCTCAACTTTTTGTTTGCGGCTGGCGATTGAATCTTTGAAATCGGCTTTGAGCAGGTTGAGAATGCGATTGAGCCAGACGGGTTGAAAATTGAGCGCCATCAGGTTATTGTCAATCAACGATACGTCAATCATATCGTCTACAATTTCACGCAGGCGGCGAATGCCGTTGTGAACGCCCTGCGCCAGCATGTGTAATTGGTCGTTTTCGCGCGGGAGCAGGTCGCCAATCATGGCGGTGTACCCTTCGATAAGCGTGAGCGGCGTTTTGAGCTCATGCGCGGCTACGGCGATGAAGTTTGATTTGCTTTTATCGAGCCGTTCTAATTTGGTCTTTAGCGTGAGTAATTCGTTGGAAACGTAATTGACGCGGCTTTCGCTTTCGTAACTGGCGACTTTTTCGATGGCGTGCAGGTAGAGCGGCATCAGCCCACTCATCAATTCAAGCGCCTCGCCTTCGGGCAGGTTTTCTCGGGCGGTATCCAATGAGTGGATGACGATTTTGTTGAGTAGTTCGGCGACGTTGCGTTCACCTTCCTGCAAATCGGTTTGCGTGCGCGCTGTAGACCACTCGAAGAGAATCGAATCCAGCCATGATGGGTCACCGGAAACCAGCGCCTGCTCTAGCAGTTCAAAAAAGCGATTGAGCTGTGACTGAAAATTTTCGCGCACGCCCAGCCCGCGTGCCAGGCTGTTGGCCACGCGCATTTGTAATGGCTGACGAATCTTGGCAAGTGTTTCTTGCGCACTCATGGCTATAGTTTAGCGTAGGTTAACCATTTTGGCAAATCGGACGCGTTTCAGTTTTGTAATTATGGGTTTTCTAAAATCCACTGCAAGAGCACGTCGCCTACCGCTTGCAGGCTGTGCGCCGAGACTTTGTCGGGCGTATCGGCCAGGGTGTGCCAGTAGGGATAATCCAGGTCAATGAGGTCTACGGCGGGCAGGCTTTTTTCGAGGAAGGGGACATGGTCATCAATTACCCGGTAGCGGGGCTGCGGGATAAAAAGCGATTCGTAGCCCAGGCGTTTGGCCGTCGCCCAAATTGAGGCGGTCAGCGCCGTGTCAGAGTTGCGTTCCTGATAAATATTCAGGTCGGCGTCGCCAATCATGTCGAGCAAAATCACCGCGCGCGGGCGATACGCCATCTGAGCGGCGAATTCTCTCGAGCCGAGAATCCAGTCCCAGCCAGGCAGGTTGCCCTGGTCTTCGGCATCCACTAGCAGTAGGGCGACGGGCGCTTCAGCGGGGAGAACCCGCGCCAGTTCTAGCAGCACCGCCGCGCCCGAAGCGCCGTCGTTGGCGCCAGGCACCGGCAGGGCGTGATTGCCTGGATTGGGGTCGTTGTCGGCGGCCATGCGGCTGTCGTAGTGCGCCACCAACAGAATTTCGGGCTGCCTGTCGCTGCGATTGGCTGTGATGTTGACGAAATCATGTCCCATGCTGACGCCGGGCAAGGCCAAAACCGCCCAACCCGCGGCGGTTAATTCTTCGGTGAAGTAGGCTCGCGCGCGGGCGCTGGCCGGGCTGCCGGGAATGCGCGCGCCGAAATTGACCTGGGTGACCACATCTGCATGGGCGCGCGTTCCATCGAAGCGGGGAGCGCTTGGGGATGGACGCAAAAACCACCAAGCGGCGAACGCCGTCAGCGCCAGCGCGTCGAAAATCATCAGCCGGTGGATGATGTGTTTTTTCATGCCGCGTTGTCCATTTTTTGCCAGTTTTGGGCCATGGGAATCTCCTTTGTATTTAACGGGATTACTGGTGATTATCCACCAGTTTCCAATTTTCATCCTGTGGACAAAAGCGACATTCATGTCGTTTCGCAAGGTGGAGCAAAGATGTGGGTAATCACCAATGAGATTATACTTGCGGAGCGGGTTACAAAAGCATAAAATTGGGTGACTGTTCATGCAAAAGGATTAGCAGAATATTTTCGCAGAGACACTGGCGATTACCCAAAAGTCGCCAATTTTCGCCCTGTGGGCAAAAGCGACATTTATGTCGCTTTTGCAGGGGAAGCAAGGATGTGGGTAATCACCAGAGAGGTAGTGTTGACTAGACAAATTTAGCAGGGTAAAATTGGGCTGACTTTTGCTCAAAGGTGAAAAGCATGACCATTTATCGTTTTGTTGTCTCTTTCAAGTATCCCGACCCGCGCTCTGCGGGCTTTTTGTCGGACGCCCGGGCGCTGGGGTTCCATGACCTGAAAAGGCTGGAATGTCAGGATTTGTATTTTATTGAGGGCCAACTCTCGCAGGAAGAAATGCAGCAGTTGGCTCTCAAACTTTTAAGCGACCCGGTGACGCAGGAGGTTTCAAGTTCTACGTTTCAAATTTCAGGTTCGGCGGCGCAGGTGGTGGAAGCCGCCTACCGCCCTGGCGTGACCGACCCGGTGGCGGCGGAAATCGTCCGCGCGGCGCATGAACTGGGCTTCAAGGGCGTTCAGCGTGCGGCGACGGGTCTGCGCTTCCTGCTGCATTGGGAAACCGGAGAACCGGAGAACTGGGAAACCGGACAACCGGAGAACCGTCCTTCCAGTTTCCCGGTGGAGCGGCTGGCAAAACAACTGCTCGCCAATAACGTCATCCAACATTGGGCGCTGGGCGAAATCGCGCCGTCCTTCCCCGAAGAAGCCGCATCGAGCGGCGAGGTGGAAATCATCCCCCTCCGTTCCTTATCCGCTGATGAACTTTTGTCCGTTTCATCCACCCGCCGCGCCGCGCTGGATTTGGCCGAAATGCAGGCCATTCAGGGCTACTTCCGCAGTGAAGGCCGAGACCCGACCGATATTGAATTCGAGATGTTCGCCCAAACCTGGAGCGAGCATTGCGTGCATAAGACCTTCAAGGCGCGGGTGGAAGTAGAAACGTATACAGGTAAACAAGGAGACAAGGAATCTGATCGTGGTACTTGTGTACCTGTTTCCCTGTCTACAATTGACTCTCTCATCAAGACCTACCTCAAAGCCGCCACCGATAAAATCGCCGCGCCGTGGGTGATTTCGGCGTTTGTGGACAATGCCGGGATACTTGACTTTGACGACGAATTCGAGATTTCCTTCAAGGCCGAGACGCACAATCACCCGTCCGCGATTGAGCCGTTTGGCGGCGCGAACACCGGTGTCGGCGGAGTGATTCGCGACATTCTCGGCGTCAGCGCCAAACCCATCGCCAACACCGATGTGCTCTGCTTCGGCCCGCAAAATCTCAATCCCGATGACCTGCCGGATGGCGTGTTGCATCCGCGCCGCATTCAGAGCGGGGTGGTGGCGGGTGTGCAGGATTATGGCAACAAAATCGGTATTCCGACCGTCAACGGCGCGATTTTGTACGATGAAGGTTACACCGCCAACCCGCTGGTTTTTTGCGGTTGTGTCGGAATTGCGCCAAAAGGGAAACATCACAAAAATCCCCGCCTCGGCGACAGAATCATCGTGCTCGGCGGGCGCACCGGGCGCGACGGCCTGCGCGGCGCGACCTTCTCCTCCATGACGATGGACGCTCAGACCGGCGAAGTTTCTGGCGCTTCGGTGCAAATCGGCGACCCGATTACCGAAAAGGGGCTGATTGACGTCATCACCCGCGCCCGCGATTTGGGGCTGTACACCGACATCACCGACTGCGGCGCGGGCGGGCTGTCCTCCGCCGTGGGCGAGATGACCTCCGTCAGCGGCGGCGACGTGGATTTGACGCGCGTCCCGCTCAAATATCCCGGCCTGGTGCCCTGGGAAATCTGGCTTTCCGAAGCGCAGGAACGCATGGTGCTGGCCGTTCCGCCCCAAAACCTGCCCGCCTTGCAGAAATTGTGCGACACCTTCGCCACTGAGCTGACCGACATCGGTGCATTTACCGCTGACGGAAAAATCATCATCCGTTATGATGGCAGAACGGTTCTCGAACTGGACAACGAATTTTTGCACGAGGGCATTCCGCAGCGGCAACTCAAGGCTGTTATCCCGTTATCCAGTTCTTCAGTTCAACCGGTCGAACCGGAGAACCGGACAACTGGTCAACCGGAAAACCGAACAACCGGTCAACCGGAAAACCCGCTCACTGAAAAACTGCTCAATCTTCTCTCCCATCCCAACACCGCTAGCAAAGCCGCCACCATCCGCATTTACGACCATGAAGTGCAGGGCGGAACCGTCGTCAAACCGCTGACCGGCGTCGAAGCAGACGCCCCCTCTGATGCCACCGTTCTCAAGCCGATTGGCACGCGCGGCGCGCGCGGAATTGTGCTCTCCAACGGCATCAACCCCGAATACGGCAAGCGCGACGCTTACCGCATGGCCTGGGCGGTGATGGACGAAGCCATCCGCAACGCCGTCGCCGTCGGCGCTGACCCCGACCGCATCGCCGTCCTCGACAACTTCTGCTGGGGCGACCCGCTGCGCCCCGAAACGCTCGGCACGCTGATCGAAGCCTGCCGCGGCTGTCACGACGCCGCCCTGTTTTACGGCACGCCCTTCATCAGCGGCAAAGATTCGCTCAACAACGAATACATCGGCAACGACGGCCAGCGCCACGCCATCCCACCCACCCTGCTCATTTCCGCGCTCGGCATCATTGACGACGTGAACACCGCCATCACGATGGATTTGAAAAAAACCGGCAATGCGCTTTATCTTCTGGGCAGTCAGCAGTTGGCAGTAATCCGCGACTCGTCTGTGCCTGAAGTGCCGAAAACGGCTCCAGCCGTTTACCGCGCCCTGCATCAGGCCATCCAAAGCGGGCTGGTGCGTTCCTGCCATGATTTGAGCGAAGGCGGGCTGGCAGTGGCGGCGGCGGAGATGTGCATCGGAGGCCGCCTTGGCCTGATTCTTGACGAATCCATCCCCGCTGAAGCCTGTTTCGCCGAGACGAACGGCTGTTTACTAGCCGAAATTTCTCCCGCCGCTGAAGCCGAATTTAAAAAACTCTTCGCCGCCCTGCCGCTGACGAAAATCGGCCACGTCATCGCCGAACCTGTCCTAAAAATCGCTGGCGAAGGAATCCCCGTCACCGACCTTGTTCAAGCATTCACGGGAGCGGGGGGGGAGTAGACAGGTAGACACGTAGACACGTAGACACGGAAACCCGTTTACCCGTTTACCTGTCTACCTGTTTACTTGTTTACTCGTTTACCTGCCTCCCCACCTCCTGCCACCTGACACCTGACACATCAAACATGAAACCTTCCGCACTGATTTTACAAGCCCGCGGCACGAACCGCGACCTAGACGTGGCCGAAGCCCTGACTTTGGCCGGCGCCGAACCGGTCTTTGCACCGCTGAACGAACTGCGCGCCGGGAAAAAACGTTTTTCCGATTATCAACTGCTCATTCTCCCTGGCGGATTTTCCTACGCCGACGCGCTCGGCGCGGGCAAACTGCTGGCGCTCGACCTGAACTCCTACTTTGCCGAAGAAATCGCCGCTTTTGTGGCTGCTGGCAAACCGGTCATCGGTATTTGCAACGGTTTTCAGGCGCTGGTTAAGTCGGGAATTTTGCCGGGTAGCACCGGGAAAGTGGAAGACGGCAAATCTTTGGTCACATTAACTTTTAATGAACAGGGTCATTTCGAATGTCGCTGGGTAAATCTTGCCCCGATTTCGCAAAAATGTCTGTGGACACAGGCGCTGGACGAGAACATTCTCTGTCCCATCGCTCACGGTGAAGGTAATTTTCAAGCGAACAGCGAATTGCGTATAACGGCGCTGACTCTCAGCGACCAAATCGCCTTGACCTATGTTTTGCCGGATGGCGCTCCTGCCCGTGGCGATTATCCCGCCAATCCCAACGGTTCAGCGCTGGATATTGCCGGAATTTGCAACCCGGCGGGCAACGTTCTGGGTCTGATGCCGCACCCGGAAAATCATATTCACCCCTGGCAGCATCCCCGTCACACGCGCGGCGAAATTGGCGGCAGCGGGCTGGCGTTGTTCCAAAACGGCGTTCAATATGTTTTGCGGGGTTGAGAGTTGTTCAGCTATCCAGCTTTCCAGTTATCCAGTTTTCCGGTTGAAACTGAATAACCGCTTAACCAAACAACCGGATAACCGTCCAACCGGAGCACTGGATAACCGTTGAACCGGATAACCATCTACCCCAACCACGAGGTTTTTTATGATTTCACGTCAAAAATTACTCGAACTGCTCCCTCTCGCCTGTGGCGAAACCGATTTGCCCCTGCCCGGCAAGCAAAGCGGAAAAGTGCGTGAGTGGTATCCGCTTTCGGGCGGCAGACGGCTCATCGTCACCACTGACCGGCTTTCAGCCTTCGACCGGATTCTCGCCAAAGTACCATACAAAGGTCAGGTGCTGAATCAACTCTCGGCCTGGTGGTTTGAGCAGACGCGCGACATTCTTCCCAACCACCTGCTTTCCATCCCCGACCCGAATGCCGCCATCGTCACCGAAGTCGTCCCCATCCCGGTCGAGGTGATTGTGCGCGGCTTCATCAGCGGCGTGACTTCCACCGCATTGTGGTATCGCTACAATCTGGGCGAGCGCGAAATTTACGGCTATCGCTTCCCCGAGGGACTGCGGAAAAATCAGGCGTTGCCCGAACCGATCATTACGCCGACGACGAAAGGCGGCGCGAGCGGCCACGACGAGCGCCTGACTTGCGCCGAAGTGGTTTCGACCGGTCTGCTGGAGGCTGACGCCTGGCAACAGGTGCAGGCCGCCGCGCTGGCGATTTTCAAACGCGGACAGGATTTGGCACGCAAATCTGGCCTGATTTTGGTGGACACCAAGTACGAATTCGGCATTGCCCCGGATGGCCGAATTTTGCTGATAGACGAAGTCCACACCCCCGATTCATCCCGCTTCTGGAAAGCGGACAGTTACGAGGCGCATGTGGTGGCGGGCGAGGAGCCGGAAAACTTCGACAAGGAATTTGTGCGCCTGGCCTACGCCGAAAAGGGCTACCGCGGTGAGGGCGAAATTCCGCCCATGCCGGATGAATTGTGGGCGGCGGCTGCCGAACGCTACATCACCATTTACGAAATGCTGACCGGGCAGGAGTTCGTGCCGGGGAAGTATCCGGTCGAAGAGCGGCTGGCGCGGGCAGCAAACTGGTAAACTGGACAACCGGTAAACAGGTAAACCGGTAAACAAGTAAACAGGTAAACAGGAAAACGAACATGAACATGAACCCTTTGGTCATTATTTTGATGGGCAGCAAAGCGGATTGGGAGCATTGCCAAAAAATTGCGGCGGCCTGCCAGCAGTTTGGCCTGGAAACCGCGCTGCGGATTGGCTCGGCGCACAAGACGGCGGCGCACACGCTGAAAATTTTGCGTCAGTACGAGGCCGACCCGCGCCCGAAGGTTTACATCACGGTCGCCGGGCGCAGCAACGCGCTGAGCGGATTTACGGATGGCACGGTCAGCGCGCCAGTGATTGCCTGCCCGCCGCCATCCGATTCATTTGGTGGCGCGGATATTTACTCGTCGCTGCGGATGCCCTCGGGCGTGGCCCCGGCGCTGGTGCTGGAGCCGCTCAACGCGGCGCTGTTGGCGGCGAAAATTTTCGGCCTGCAAAATGCCGACGTGCGCGAATCTGTGCTCCGCTTCCAGAGAAATCAGGCGGAGAAAATTTTGAAGGATGATGAAGAAATTGGAAATTAGGAATTTATGGACTTTTTGAGCGAATCTCCCCGTGAAGAATGCGGCATCATTGGCGTGTTTGCGCCCAACGAAGACGTGGCGCGCATGACGTTTTTTGGGTTGTTTGCGCTGCAGCACCGCGGGCAGGAAGCCGCCGGAATCGCCGTGGCCGACGGGCAGACGCTTTCGCTGTATAAAAATGTGGGGTTGGTGACGCAGGTTTTTCGCCCGTCCACGCTGGATGAACTGAAGGGGCATTACGCCATCGGTCACACGCGCTATTCGACGACCGGCTCTTCGCAAATTCGCAACGCGCAGCCGTTTATGATAGAGACAATGAACGGTCCGCTGGCGCTGGCGCATAACGGCAACCTGGTCAACTCGGCGGCGCTACGCGAAACGCTGCTACGGCAGGGCGTGGGATTTTCGTCGTCGTCGGACAGCGAAGTGATGACGATGATGCTGGCGCGCGATTCGGGTGCGAGTTGGGAAGAACGCATCAAAGCGGCCATGCAGAAATGGGTGGGAGCCTACTCGCTGACGATTTTGACGCGCGACTGCGTGTATGCAGTGCGCGACCCATGGGGATTCCGCCCGCTGAGTGTGGGACCGCTGCCGGGCGGCGGATACGCTGTCGCTTCGGAGACGGGCGCCTTGCGGACGTTGGGCTGTGAAGCCATCCGTGATGTGCAGCCGGGCGAAATTGTGACGCTTTCGGCCAATGCGCTGACGGTGACGCAGGCGCTGGCTCCGATAAAACCCTCGGCGAAGTGTGTCTTTGAGTTCATCTATTTTGCCCGCCCCGACCAGACTTGGGACGGAGTCAACGTCCACGCCGTGAGGCAGAAGTTGGGCGAGGAACTGGCGCGCGAATTTGTCAGCGGGTGGGGCAGCGGATTGGGCAACGGATGGCCTGCGGCGGAACGGACAAACGGATATGAAACGGATGCGCAGATGGCGGATGTGGTCATTCCGGTGCCGGATTCGTCCACCCCGGCGGCGATTGGGTTTGCGCGGGCGAGCGGTATCCCATACAACGATGGCTTTGTCAAAAATCGTTATGTGGGGCGGACGTTCATTGAGCCGACCGATTCGCTGCGCAAGCGCGGTGTGGCGCTGAAATTCAATGTCATCAGCGAAAATGTGCTGAATAAGCGCGTGGTGGTGATTGACGATAGTATCGTGCGCGGCAACACGACCGGGCCGCTCGTCCGTTTGCTGCGGCAGGCGGGCGCCAAAGAAGTGCACATGTGCATCACCTGCCCGCCGATTGCGCATCCGTGTTTTATGGGCGTGGACATGGGAACGTACGCCGATTTGATTGCGCATCAGCGCACGGTGGAGCAAATTCGCAAAAAAGTGGGCGCGGATTCGCTCACTTTTCTTTCGCTGGAGGGGATGATGCGTGCTGTCGGTCAGGCGGATGGATTCTGTCAGGCGTGTTTTACGGGGAAATACCCCGTGCCGGTGGATTTGTTGAGCGTGAAGACCGGCTTCGAGCGAGGCGCAAAATGACAAAAGGAGGCGCAGGATGAAGATTCTTATCATTGGTTCTGGCGGGCGGGAACACGCGATGGCCTGGAAGGTGGCGCAGTCGCCCAGGTTGACGAAGTTGTACATCGCGCCCGGCAACCCGGGCACAGCGCAGTGTGGCGAAAATGTGGCCTTGAATGTTCATGACCACGCGGCGGTCATCCGCTTTTGCCGGGAAAAACAAATTAATTTGGTGATAGTCGGCCCCGAAGCGCCGCTGGCGGATGGAATCGCGGATGCGCTGACCGGGGCCGGAATCCGCTGTTTTGGGCCGAGCCAGGCCGCAGCGCAGATTGAGTCCTCCAAAGCGTTTGCCAAAAACTTCATGGCGCGCCACCAAGTTCCAACGGCGCGCTTCGCCACATTCAGACGATTATCCGATGCGCTGGCGTATCTGGGGCAGGTGGAGTATCCGCTTGTGATTAAAGCCTCCGGCCTGGCGGCGGGCAAGGGCGTGATTTTGCCGGAAACAAAAGCCGAGGCCGAATCCGTTCTGCGGGAGATGCTCGAAGGCGGCGCGTTTGGCGCAGCGGGCAGCGAGGTGGTCATCGAAGAGCGGCTGACGGGCGTGGAAGTTTCGCTGATGGCGTTTACCGATGGAAAAACGGTTGCCCCGATGCTGGCGGCGCAAGACCATAAACGGATTTTTGACGATGACCAGGGGCCGAATACCGGCGGCATGGGCGCGTATGCTCCCGCACCGATTTTGACCGCGGAACTGATGGATGAAGCCTTCGAAAGCGTGCTGAAACCGGCGGTGAGCGGCCTGTGGCTGGAAGGGAATCCGTTTGTCGGCGTGCTCTACGCCGGGCTGATGCTCACCCCGGACGGCCTGCGCGTGCTGGAGTTCAACTGTCGCTTTGGCGACCCGGAGACTCAGGCGGTATTGCCGCTGCTGGCAACGGATTTGGTGGAAATTGCCAAAGCCTGCGTGGATGGAAAATTGGTTGAAACAGAAATCCGCTGGAAAGCGGGGGCGGCAGTCAGCGTGGTGCTGTCAGCGAAGGGCTACCCGGAAAAGACGCAGACCGGGCAGTTGATCTCAATTGGTGTCTTGCCCGAAAGCGCCGTCTGTTTCCACGCCGGGACGAAGGCCAACGCTGATGGCCGGTTGGTTACTTCCGGCGGGCGGGTTTTGGGCGTGACTGCCTGGGCGCAGACTCTGCCAATGGCGGTAGAATCGGCCTACGCGGCGGTGGGCCAAATTCAATTTGACGGGATGCAATATCGCAAGGATATTGCCCGGCAGGCGTTATTCACGGATTTGAAAGCGGATGGCTGTGCGAAACGGAAAAGCGGATTTGAAAGCGGATGGCTACGCAAAGCGGAAAAGCGGATTTGAAAGTGGATGGCTGCGCAAAGCGGAAAAGCGCATGATGCGGAATACGGTGCGAGAGGACTGCGCGAAACGGAAAAACGGATGATTTTGGAGACTCTATGACAAATACCCCCGGATTTGTGAAAACGAACTTTGATGATTTGACTTTCCTGGTCAATGGCCTTGCCATGCGTACTCACAACGAATTAAAGCCGGGCCACAAAGAAATTTTTTATCAGCGCCGCCTGGCGGAATTGTGCCAACAGGAGGGCCTGGAAGTTGAAGTTGAGAAAAAAGTTGAAGTTTGGGTGGACGAGTCTTTGATTGGTTATCTCTATTTGGATTTGTGGGTGCAAGGTTGCTTGGTGCTCGAATGCAAGGCGTTTTCTCACCTGTTGACGATGGACGAAGTCGGCCAGGTGCTGACCTACTTGACCGCAACCAGCTCGCCGATTGGAATGTTGTACAACTTTGGCCGCTCGCGCTTGGAGCAGAAACGGCTTTTTAAGCCGCAAATTGTTTCAGACTGGCAAAAACATCTTTACCGGGTCATTCACAAGGCGCCGGGAATGAATCTGCCGCCCCTGCCACCCGCCAATTCTGATACTCCGGCGCGGAAATCCAGTGTTCCGCCGATTCGCTTTCGCGTGGCGGAAGGACGGCCTTTTTGTGTGGATATTCCGTCACCGGGCATGGCGGCCATCCGTTTGTCTGCTTCGCGTCAGCCATCCGCTCCCGATTCCGCCTACGCCGATTCCGGCGTTTCGATTGACGCTGGCAACCGCGCTGTAGAGTTGATGAAATTCGCCGTCCGTTCCACGTACACGCCCGCTGTTTTGGCCGGAATTGGTTCTTTCGGCGGGCTGCTCGATGCCTCGGCGCTGAAAATCATGCAAAACCCGGTGCTAGTCGCCTCCACCGATGGCGTTGGCACCAAAGTCAAACTGGCGGCGCAACTGGGGCGCTATCGCGGCGTCGGGCAGGATATTGTCAATCACTGCATTGACGATATTTTGGTTCAGGGTGCGCGTCCGTTGTTTTTTATGGATTATTTCGCCACCGCTCAACTGATTCCCGAACACACCGCCGAAATTGTGACCGGTATCGCCGAGGCGTGCCGGGCGGCGGGCATGGTTCTGCTCGGCGGCGAGACGGCGGAGATGCCGGGCGTCTATCAGCCGGGCGAATTCGATGTTGCCGGGACGATTGTCGGTGTGCTGGAGCGGGAGCGGATTCTGCCGCGCACCGCCGAACTGCGGGCGGGGGATGCGCTGATTGGTCTGCGCTCCAGCGGTCCGCACACCAACGGCTTTTCGCTCATCCGCAAGGTTTTCGCCGACTCTGACCTGGAGACGGTTTTTCCGGAATGGGGTGTTTCCCTCGCCGATGCGCTGCTCGCGCCGCATCGTTCTTATCTTAATATTTTGCAATCTGCCATCCGTGATCCGCATTTGAAGGCGTTGGCGCATCTCACCGGCGGCGGATTTATCGAAAATATTCCACGCATTTTGCCGGAAACTCTCGATGCACGGGTTCATCTCGGCTCGTGGCCGCTTCCGCCGCTCTGGACGTTGATTCAGCAAAAGGGCGGCATCGCCACGGACGAAATGTACCGCGTCTTCAACATGGGCATCGGCATGGTGGCGGTGGTGGATAAAAACTTCGCCGCCGAATTTCAGCAACTCATCCCCGAACCGACCTTTATCATCGGCGAACTTGTCTCCGGCGCGGGCAAAACCCTGCTGGTATAAACCATCCAAAATCGGAAATCCTATGAGTTCTCTCCCTTTGCGCTACGGCGCCAACCCCAACCAATCTCCCGCCCGCGTCTTCATGCGCGGCGAAGCCGATTTGCCGCTGACCGTGCTCAGCGGCGCGCCCGGCTACATCAACCTGCTCGATGCGCTTAATTCCTGGCAATTGGTCAGCGAGTTGAAAGTCGCGCTCGGCCTGCCCGCCGCGGCCTCCTTCAAACACGTCAGTCCGGCGGGGGCGGCAGTTGCCACGCCGCTTTCGGCGACACTGCGCAAAATCTACTTTGTGGACGACCTGGAACTCTCGCCGCTCGCCAGCGCCTACGCTCGCGCGCGCGGCGCTGACCGCCTGTGTTCCTTTGGCGATTGGATTGCGCTCTCCGACACGGTGGATGTTTCCACCGCCCGCCTCATCAGCCGCGAAGTCTCCGATGGCGTGATTGCTCCCGCCTACGCGCCGGAAGCGCTGGAACTGCTCAAGAAAAAGAAACAGGGCAAATACACCATCCTGCAAATGGACGCCGCCTATCAGCCTGCCGCCAGCGAAACCCGCGAGGTTTTTGGCGTCAGCCTGGAACAGCGCCGCAACGAGCGCCTCGTCACCCCCGCCGATTTCGCCAACCTGGTTACCGCCAACAAAAACCTGCCAGCAGGCGCCCTGCGCGACCTGACCGTCGCCTGGATTACGCTCAAATACACCCAATCCAACTCCGTCTGTTTTGTCAAAGACGGGCAGACGATTGGCGTTGGCGCGGGGCAGCAATCGCGCGTGCATTGCGTGCGCCTGGCCGGAGCCAAAGCCGATTTGTGGCGGCTGCGACAGCATCCGGCGGTATTGAATTTGCCCTTTCGCCCGGAGATTCGCCGCCCGGAGCGTGACAACGCCATTGACCAATTCCTGCGCGAGGATGTGACCCCCGCCGAAAAAGAATCCTGGCCGGAAATTTTCACTGCCACCCCGCAGCAACTCACGGCTGACGAAAAGCGCGCCTGGCTCGCCCAACTGAGCGATGTTTCGCTTGGCTCGGACGCTTTCTTCCCCTTTTCTGACAGCATTCACCGCGCCGCCGTTTCTGGCGTGAAATACGTTTTCGAGGCGGGCGGCTCGGCGCGCGACGCGGACGTTATCGCCGCCGCCGACCACTATCAGATGACGATGGCTTTCACCGGCGTGCGCCTGTTCCATCACTAAAATCATGTTATCCAGTTATCCGGTTGCCCAGTTGTCCAGTTGTCCAGTTGTCCAGTTGTCCAGTTGTCCGGTTGTCCGGTTGTCCAGTTGTTCGGTTGTCCAGTTGTTCGGTTGTCCAGTTGTCCAGCTGTTCGGTTGTCCAGTTGTCCAGTTGTTCGGTTGTCCGGTTCTCTGAATTTGTCTAACTGGAAAACCGGTAAACGAATGAATCACATGAAACGATTGGTTGTCCTCATCTCCGGCAACGGCTCCAACCTGCAAGCCATTCTCGACGCCTGCGCTTCGGGCGAAATTCCAGCCTCGGTGGCCGCCGTCATCTCGAATAAACCTGACGTCTATGGCCTCGTCCGCGCCCGGCAGGCTGGCGTGCTGGCGGTGGCCTTCTCGAAATCGGACGGCGAACCCCGCGCCGCGTATGACGCCCGCCTCGCCGATTACGTCGCCACCTTTCAGCCCGATTACATCGTTCTGGCCGGTTGGATGCGCCTGCTAACTTCCAACTTTTTATCCCGGTTTCCCGGTCGCGTCATCAACCTGCACCCCGCCCTGCCGGGAACTTTCCCCGGCACGCACGCCATCGAACGCGCCTACGCATCTTTTCAGCGCGGTGAAATTGACCATACCGGCATTATGGTTCATCTCGTCCCCGACGAAGGCGTGGATGACGGCCCCGTGCTGGCGACGCAGGTCGTTCCTTTTCAGCCTAGTGAAGCGTTGGCGCAATTTGAAGCCCGCGTTCACGCCGCCGAGCATCGTCTCTTGGTGGAGACGATGCGGGCGCTTGTAGTGGGTCGTGTTTCTAATTTTCAATCCCCTAATTCTCGGAGTCCCCATGCCTAAAGCCATTCTTTCTGTTTACAATAAAACTGGAATTGTTGAATTTGCCCAAGGTCTCGCCGCGCTTGGGTGGGAGTTACTTGCCTCGGGCGGCACGGCTAAATTGCTGCGTCAGAACGGTTTGCTTGTCACCGATGTAGCGGCGTACACGCATTCGCCAGAAATTTTGGGCGGGCGGGTCAAAACGTTACATCCGGCCATTCATGGCGGTTTGCTGGCGCGTCCCACCGAATCTGACCATGCCGAGTTGCTGGCCCTCGGCTGGGATTTTATAAACCTGGTGGCCGTCAATCTTTACCCGTTTGAAGCCACACTTGCCAGGCTGGATGTTTCGTATGATGAATTGATTGAAAACATTGACATCGGTGGAGTGACATTGATTCGCGCGGCGGCCAAAAATCACGCGCGGGTGACGCTGGTGTGTGATCCCGCTGATTACGATTCGGTTTTGACGGCATTGCGTTCCGGGACGGTTACCGTCTCGAAGCGGAAAGAACTGGCGCTGAAAGGTTTCCGTCAAACGGCGCATTACGATACTCTGATTGCCGTGTCGCTGGCGGAACGGTCTACAAAGTGACAACTGACATTTAGGGTCAATACTGTTTAGTCAGCGTTGTCGGAGCCCAACGTCTCCCGACGTTGGCGCCAAAGTCGGGAGACGTTGGACTCCTTATCTAAACAGTATTGCATTTAGGGTGTGACTGTAGCTTCGGGAATTATTTTGCCAATGGCCTGATTCCATCGCGCCAGAAAGGCTTCGCGCACGCCGGGCTGGACGATGGCCGGGTCGAGATAAAAATAGATGATGTTTTCTGCGCCGACTTCCTGCCCGACGCGGTCAATGTGCAGGGTGGTTACGTCATATACATCGGGGCGGTAAGGGGTCAGACCGCCTTGCGCCAGCGCCATCTGGCCTTCTTGCGAGAGAACAAAATCTACCAGCAGTTTGGCGCTGTTGGCGCTCTCGCCGCCCTGAGTAATTGCCATGTTTTCGACTAGAATGGGTTGCCCGTCTTTGATGTAAGACCAATCCAGGTTGGGATGTTCTTGCAGGTGGGGAAAAACATCACTGGCTGGCAAAAAGTAGCCGACGGCGGCCTGCCCCTCGCCGACGGCCAGTAGCAACTCGTCGGATGATGTGTACAAGACAGGGAAAGTTGCGCCGATTTGGCGTAGCATAGTCCAGGCCGCATTGCCTGAAAAGGTGGCATAAAACCAGTTGCTGACGAATCCTACGGCGTTGGCTTCGGCGTCGAGCGTTAGAATGCGACCGCGGTAGGTGGTGGGGTTGAGCGCGGCGATCTGGCTCATACTGCTGATGCGCTCGCGTACCTGAGTTTTGTTGTAGACGATGAGCAATGGATCGCTGGCAAGCGCATAAATTCCGATGGCGCTTCGCGCCCAGGTGGGGAGATAGACACCTTCTTGCGATTGGTAGGTGATGAGTTGACCCTCGCCAATGATTTTTTGCCAGGCGCCGGTGTCGGCAGAGATAAGCAGATCGGCGGTTTTTTGGCCGATGGCAAGATCCTCGGTGTAGCGTTGAAAAACGCCGCTATCGTCACTTTCGACAACAGAGACGGTAATCCAGGGATAGTGCTCTTTAAAAACGCTTAACAGTGAATGTAATTTTTGTTCGCTGATGGCAGAGTAGAGCGTGAGCACTTCTTCCTTTTGCGAGGCAATGATGATATCACCGTAAAAAGTGGAATAATAGGCGGGAATGTAGTAGCGTTCCAGCGTGGATGGCGTGGCGGTTGGTTGGAGCAGGGGCGTGGCCGGCACGAGCGCCTGCGAGGTGGGCGGAGAAACAGGCAGCGGCGTGTTGCTGTTTTCTGTTTGACAGGCAGACAGACTGATAAGGATGAGCGCAAATAGATGAATCAAAATACGAAATTTGGTCATGGGATGCTCCAGACGCGGGTGAAGGTTGAGCGTATTATATCCTTTGCGCTGGCTTTGAGATGTTACGGGCCGAAGAGCATCCCTGAACATGACAAGAGCGAGAATGTTAAGAAGCCTCGGAACGTTTTTGAATAATGATATGATTAGCGCGATTTTCATCCCATGAAAAAATTTTCTTCTTCCATAGCACTACGACTAACGGTATGGTTTTTGTTACTCTCGCTATTGCCCCTGGTGGTAATGGCGGTTTTTGTTCGGCATAACGTGGCGGATGCGTTTGATGCTATTGCGCTACAGACACGTCTTGAACAGGCGCAAACAAATGCGTCGGTGTTGGCGCGCCTGGCAGACGACCCGGTCCGCGTCAGAAAGTACGTGCAAGCCAGCCAGCCGCAAAACGGAATACATTTTATAGTGGACGAAAACACGCTGATCGTGGCGCATCCCAGCCAGGAAATGGTTGGCGCTTCGGTGCGCACGCGCTACGGTGAAGCGGTGCTGACGCAAATCATGACCAGCGACTCGGGCAGTGTTGCTGACTGGCCTCATCAGCGGGTGATCGGCTACGCTCATGTCGCTGGTTCTGAATGGGTGGACGTGGTGGAAGTTTCGGCTTCCGCGCTGGCGGGCACGCTGGCGGTGTTGACTCGCGTTTCATCTTTGCAATTAACCTTCAGCCTGATTGCCGTTTCGCTGGCGGGTGGCGCGGTCATCTGGGTGATTATTGGTGCACCTTTGCGCAAACTTACCCGCGCCGCCGCCGCGTTGGGGCTGGGCGAGTCTCACGCACATCTCAATGCTAATGAAATGAAAGACGAATTAAGCGTTCTCGCCAGAACTATCAACGGCACAGATGAGCAAATTCACGGCCTGGTGCAGGGGCTGGAAGTACAAGTGGCCGAACTGGGCCAGGCTTACACGTCGTTGCGCCAGAGTGAAGAGCGATTTCGCGCCATTTTCGACGCGGTTAATGATGCTATTCTGGTACTTGGTGTTCGCACTGGCGCAATCATTGAAGCAAATCCAAAATTTCTGGAAATGTTTGAGTACCAGCATGATGAAATTTCCCGTTTACTGGTCATGGATCTGGGCGCGGGCGGGTTGCCGTACACTCGCCGCGCCGCGCTGAAGGCTCTACGAAGCGTGAGTCGTCATGGCCCGCAGGTTTTTGAGTGGCGCGCCCGCAGCAAAAATGGGCGTGAGTTTTGGGTGGAGGTTAACCTGCGGTTGGCAACTCTTGACGGGCAGGAGCGCATGCTTCTTACCCTGCGCAACATCGATCAGCGCCGCCGCGCCGAACAAATACAGGCCGCCACGTTTCGCATCGCGCAAGCTGGGCTTTCCACGGGAACATTGTACGAATATTTCGTATTGGTACATGAAATTTTGGCGCAGGTCTTGCCCGCCAAAAACTTTATGGCCGCTTTTCTTGACACCACTCGTAATGCCTTGGCATTTCCCTATCATTTTGATGAGCGCGCATCCTGGCCTGCGGCGCATAGCGTCGGCGATGCGGGCCTGGTTGCTCACGTTTTACGGGCTGGTGAGCCAATGTTACTCACGCCCGAATCAATAGCGCAGTTGGGGCTGAAAGACACCTTGCCTTGTGTAGATTGGCTGGCCGCTCCGCTAAAAACTACGCGCGGCGTGTTGGGCGTTTTGGCGATTCGAAACTACGACCTCGCGCACCGCCTGACAAAAGTGGACCAGGAGACCTTTGCCTTTCTGACGGCGCAAATTGCCACATCGGTGGAACGCAAACTGGCCGAAGACGCGCTGCGCCAGGCTGAAACACGCTGGCGCACGTTGATGGAAAGCGCCCCGCAACTGATTATGACCATCAACCGGCAGGGGGTTGCGCTCTTTGTCAACCATTCCGTTGATGGATTGACCGTTTCGCAACAGGCGGGCGCGACGATTGAAGAATTGCTCCCCGGCGCAACTGCAGAAGAAAAACGCGCATGCCTGGCACAAGTTTTTTCCGACCGAAAATCCATTGCCTTTGAATTTGACACCTTTTCCAATGACGCGAAGCGGCGCTGGTTCTCTTGCACCCTCACCCCGGTCATTGACCGAGGCTGGGTGGAACTGGCAATCTTCAACGCCACCGAAATCACCAGCCTCAAAGAAGCCGAATTAGCTCTGCGTGTTTCGGAAGAAATGTACCGATCGATTGTTGAACAACTCACCGATGGCTTTGCCTTGCTCGATGCGTCCGGCCAAATTCTGGAATGGAACCGCGCCATGGAAGAAATGACAGGAATATTACGAAAAGACATCTTGTCAAAACCCGCCTGGAAAATTCAGGCTATTCTCGCCCCCGACTCTAATTTAGAAGATGTAGACACTCATTACCTGGCATTAATTCATAAAGTGTTGGACGATGAAACCGGGCAATATGTCCATGCTCCCGTTCAATCCACCATCCGCAACCTGCGTGGTGAAGAACTTTATATTCAGCAAATTATCTTTCCCATTCGCACCGAAACCAGCGCCCGGCTGGGCTCACTTTTTCGCAATGTCACCCAGCAAAAATTGGCGGAAGACCAAATTCGTCAGATGAACGCAGAACTTGAGCAGCGCGTATTTTCGCGCACCGCTGAATTGGAATCGGCCAACAGCGAACTTGAGTCTTTCTCCTACTCAATCTCGCACGACCTGCGCGCTCCGTTGCGTGCCATAGATGGTTTTGCGCGCCTGTTGTCGGACGAACTTGGCGCCAGTCCGGCGGGAGAATCTGCGCGCTTTATCGAAGTCATTCGCCAGAACGCCCGGCAGATGGGTAATTTGATTGACGACTTGCTGGCTTTCTCGCGCTTTAGCAGACAGCCGCTCAACAAACAACCGGTGGACTGTGCCGCGCTTATTCAACGGGCAATAGAAATTCTTGAGCCAGAGCAGTGCGGCCACCCCGTAGAAATTTCCATGCTATCCAATTTACCCAACTGTGACGGCGACCCGACGCTCCTGTTTCAGGTGTGGGTCAACCTGCTTTCCAATGCCATCAAATTCAGCCGAAACAGTCATCCGGCCTGTATCCAAATAGGCAACGAAATTCGCCAGGGTGAGGTTGTCTACTTTGTGCGTGATAACGGCGTCGGCTTTGATATGCGCTACGCCGACAAACTCTTTGGCGTCTTTCAGCGCTTGCATCGCGCCGAAGAATTTGAAGGTACCGGTGTTGGGCTAGCCATCGTCCACCGCATCGTTCGCAGACACGGCGGCAATGCCTGGGCCGAATCTCATCTGGGGCAGGGTACTACTTTCTACTTTTCTCTGCCGCAATAACTTTGGCGCATGGCTGAATCTTGGAATATCAATTTGGCTTTACAGTAGCGCAAACTTGAGTTTTTGCTACACAATGTTCCCGCCGCTGGTATACTAAAACAACGTTCAGGATGTGTGAAACATGCCGCAACCCCCCGTTGAAATTTTACTTGTGGAAGATAACCCCAATGACGCGGAACTTTCCATGTATGCATTGCGAAAGTTCAAAATTGCCAATTCGGTTCATCACGCTCGCGATGGCGCCGAAGCGCTTGAATATTTGTTTGGCAAAGCAGGGGAAAATTCGACTGTCCAGGCGCCGCGTCTAATTTTGCTCGACCTGAAACTTCCCAAGGTCAACGGGCTGGAGGTGCTCCGGCGGCTTAAGTCAAACCCTGTGACCCGCTCTGTGCCGGTTGTTGTGCTTACTTCCTCGCGCGAAGAGCGCGATATTGTCGAGACCTACAACCTGGGAGTCAATAGCTACATTGTCAAACCCATAGATTTTGAACAGTTCACCGCCGCTGTCCGCGATGTTGGCCTTTACTGGCTATTACTCAACCAGTCACCCGTTTATTAAATGGGGAAAAAATGCCCGGCTCATTACAGGTACTCTTTTTGGAAGATAGACCCGCCGACGCCGACCTGGTTTTGTATGAATTAAAACGCGCCGGCTACCAAATCAGCCACCAACGAGTAGATACTCGCGTTGATTATCTCGCGGCCATTCAAGAATCCCCCGACCTGATTCTCGCTGATTACAATCTGCCCCAATTTACCGCTTTGCAGGCGCTGCGTTTGTTGCAAGAAAGCGGGTTGGACATTCCCTTCATCGTTCTCACCGGAAGCATCAGCGAGGAAGCCGCCGTCGAAACGATGAAACAAGGCGCGGCGGATTACCTGCTCAAAGACCGCCTCAGCCGCCTCGGCCAGGCCATCGAACGCGCCCTGCACGAAAAAACTTTGCGTGACGAAAAACGCCGCTCTGAATTGGCGCTGCGGCTTTCGGAAGAAAAATTTTCCAAAGCCTTCCGCATTTCTCCCGATGCCATTAGCATTCAGCGTTTTGCCGATAACGAAATCATCGAAATCAATCAGGGCTTTACGCACCTGACCCAGTTTGCGCCCGAAGAAGTTATCGGAAAAAACAACCTGACCTTCAGCCTGTGGGAACATCCCGACGAAGCCAAGCGCTTTCAGGAAGCCTTGCAATCTCAGGGGCAGGTTGAAAACATGGAAGGCGTTTTTAAAAAAAGTGATGCTTCGCTTTGGATTGGCTTGCTCTCTGCCAGACTGATTGAAGTCAGCAACGAAACTTACGCCATCTCCATCATCCGCGATATCACCGAACGCAAACGCGCTGAGCTCGAACTTCAGCGCGCTCATCATGACCTGACAGAAGCCTATGAGGCCACCATCGAAGGCTGGTCGCGCGTCCTCGACCTGCGCGATAAAGAAACCGAAGGCCACACCCAGCGCGTTACCGAAATGACCGTCCGCCTGGCGCGCGCCCTTGGCGTCACCGAAGACGAAATTGTTCATCTACGGCGCGGCGCACTGCTCCATGACATCGGAAAAATGGCAATTCCCGACCATATTCTGCAAAAACCCGGCCCGCTCGACGAAGACGAGTGGAAGGAAATGCGCCGTCACCCCGAATACGCCTACCAGATGATTTACCCCATCATCTACCTGCGCCCGGCCCTCGACATTCCCTATTGTCATCACGAACACTGGGATGGTTCCGGTTATCCGCGCGGCCTCAGCCGCGAACAAATTCCCATCGCCGCACGCATCTTTGCTATCGTGGATGTTTGGGATGCTCTGCTTTCCAATCGCCCCTATCGCAAAGGTTGCACCGAAGAATCGGTGCTGGAGTACGTCAAAAAGCACGCCGGTTTATATTTTGACCCCAGCCTGGTGGCTTCCTTTCTCGAACTTTTTCAGGCTGGTGTTTTTAATGACACCCAAATTTACCGTATGACGCGCGCACAGGCAAGCACCACCTCGCCATGACCGGAAATCGCATTGCTTTTGGAATTCTGTTCTCGGCGTTTGCGCTGGTTGTGCTGGCGTTTTGTGGATTAATGATTCTCGGCCTCTTCTGGCTGAATCGCCCCGTTACGAACCCGCTCCCCACCCTGACGCTGTCCCCGCGCACGTCAAACCCGCCGACCCCCGGCCTGCCCGCCGCCTCGACGGGTTTTCCTTCCCTGACGCCAACGCCTGCCGGCCCTGGAAAAATTGTCTACGTCTGCCAGATTTTCAAGACCAGCGCCAACGACCAAATCTGTCTGATGAACGCTGACGGTTCCAATCGGCGCCGCCTGACCAGCGACGACTCCGCCAAACATTACTACCCATCGTTCGCTCCCGACGGTCAGAGCATTGTTTTTTCCTCCAACCTTTCGGGGCAGGGGCAATACGATCTTTACGAGATGGATTTGCTTGGCAACATTCGCCGCCTGACTGCCGGAATCGGCATTCTGACCGCACCCGAAATTTCGCCTGACGGTCAGCAAATCGCCTTCACCCGCGGCGATGGCGTTGCCGCCACCGATGTGTGGCTGATGAAGCGCGATGGCTCTGACCCGCATCTGCTCTACAAGAATGGCTGGGACCCGTCCTGGTCGCCAGATGGCGGGCGCGTCCTGTTCGCCTCGCCGGTGACGGGCTACGGCATTCAGCTTGCCAGCGTGCGTCTGGATGGGAGCGACTTTCAGCGTCTTACCAACCTGCCCAACCTGCGTGGGCGCAACGACTGGTCTGCCGATGGCCTGTGGCTGATTACTTATTCCGGCCAGCCCTGGCAGCGTGAGTTGTTTCTGATGAACGCCGATGGCGCCAATCCGCATCAGATAACGCCCGCAGGCGGCAACAGCCAGGGGCCTTCTTTTTCCCCCGACTCACAATTTGTCACTTTTACCGCCTATTTTGACCGCTATGGCGATGTCAACGGCTGTGAAATCTATACGTTGCGGCTGGACGGGTCGCAACTAACCCGCCTAACCGATAACGATTACTGTGACTGGCAACCGCGTTGGGGGCCGTGATTTGGATGTAAAATAATGCAGGTTACGAGCCTCGGCGATTACCCATCTTGGCTTTGCCTTGCACGGCGACATAAATGTCGCGGTACATAGGGCGATATTTATGTCGCTTTTTGACTGCGGCACAATTTGGCGGCTTCTGGGCAATCACCAGGCGAGCCGTAGTGCTGGTTTGACTATACAAGCCAAACGTTTACCGCACATATTTTTCCCAAGGAGAATTTCATGCCCATTATTCTGGATGGTTCCACCCTGACCATCGAAAAACTGGTCGCCATTGCCCGTCATGGCGAGCAGGTGCAGCTTGCTCCCGCCGCGCTTGAACGCATCAAGGTTTGCCGCGCCATGCTCGAACAAAAGCTGACCGCCCACGAAATTATGTATGGCACCAACACCGGCATTGGCGAGTTTTCTGAACATTTGCTCAGCGATGACGAAGTGCGTGAATTTCAAAAATATCTCATCTACAATCATGCCGCCGGTATCGGCGACCCGGCGCCCATTGAGCACGTTCGCGCCGCGCTGGCTGGCCGTATCAATGTTCACGCGCACGGCAATTCAGGCTGCCGCCCAGAAATTACGCTGACGATGGTTGCCATGCTCAACAAAGGCGTCACGCCGGTTGTTTGCGCCAAAGGCTCCGTTGGCGCATCTGGTGACCTGGCGCCGATGGCGCAAGCCGCGCTCTTGCTGATGGGTGAAGGCGAAGCCTGGTTTAACGGTGAGCGCCTGCCCGGCAGGCTTGCCATGGAAAAAGCGGGCATCCCCATCCCCGGATTGCAAGCGCGCGATGGCCTGGCCGCCATCAACGGTTCGAACCTGCTGACGGCCATCAGCGCCATCAATTTGTATGACATGGAACGCTTGTTGCATCAGGCTGAAATTGCCGCCGCTATGTCCATCGAAGCCCTGCTCGGCAACCTCAAGCCGTATAACACGCAATTGCACGAACTGCGCGGCTTCAAAGGCGCCATCGCCTCCGCCGCCAACATTCGTAAACTGGTCGAAGGCTCCGACCTGGCTTCGGGTAAGATGAAAACCAAGGTGCAGGATGCCTACTCGATGCGTTCCACCCCGCAGGTGATTGGCGCGGCGCGCGACGCCATCGCCTACGCCCGCTCACAGGTAGAAATTGAACTTAACGGCGTTGGCGATAATCCCATCTTCATCCCTACGCAAAATCTCACGCTGACAGGCGCCAATTTTCAGGGGTCGCCGGTAGCCCTGCCGATGGATATGGCGGGCGCGGCCATCACCATGATTTGCGTCCTGGCGGAACGGCGTCTCAATCGCCTGACCAATCCGGCTTTGAGCGGCGGTTTGCCCGCTTTCCTCGCTCACAAACCCGGCTTTTATAGCGGGCTGATGCTCAGCCAGTACACCGCCGACCATTTGATTGTCGAGCAAAGAATTCTCTCTGCCCCGGCCAGTATTCAATCCATCCCTGCCGCCGCCGACCAGGAAGATTTTGTTTCGATGGGCATGAACACCGCCTTGAAAAATACCCAGATTTTGGATAACGCCTATGGTGTCATTGGTATCGAATTGATGGCCGCCGCCCAAGCATTGGACTTCCGCGAATTTACCCCTGGCAAAGGCGTTTCCAAAGCCCACGAAGTCATCCGCCGCCACGTTGCCCATTTGGAAGTAGACCGCCCGCTTTACAACGACCACAACACCATGAAGGCGCTGGTGAAATCCGGTGAAATTTTGAGCGAAGTGGAACAAGTCGTCGGCGCACTCGGCTAAACTGCTTGCAGTGTTAGGATACCAACATGCCCGACCCGATTTCCAGCCTGTCGAACCCACTGATCAAACAGGCGCGTGCCTTGCGCCAGCGAAAAGCCCGCGATGAAAGCGGGCTTTTTCTGGTGGAGGGGATTCTGCATGTTGGCGAGGCCGCGCAGGCAGGCTGGCCGTTGGAAATGGTTCTCTACGCGCCCGAGTTGCTGACCAGCGATTTTGCTCGCGCGCTGCTGGCGCGTTTGCAGGCGGACGGAATACGCTGTCAACCAGTTACGCCCCAGGCCTTTGAGTCGTTCGCCGAAAAGGAAAATCCTCAGGGCCTGGCCGCTATTGCCCGGCAAAAGCGACTCGCTCTGGATGCGTTTCTTGTGCGGCCAATCGGTTTTGTGGTGGCGCTGGTTGCGCCGCAAGACCCTGGCAACGTGGGCACAATTCTGCGGACGCTGGACGCGACCGGCGGTGAGGCGCTTTTTCTGCTGGAAAATGGTGTGGACGTTTATCACCCCTCGGTGGTACGCGCCAGCATGGGCGCGATTTTCTGGAAGCCGATTATCCAGGCTTCCTTTGACGATTTTATCTGTTGGACCAACGAACGGGGGCTGCGGCGGGTGGCAACTTCGGCGCGCGGCGGGCTGGATTATCGCGCTCTCAGGGCGGACACGCGCCCGACTGCGCTGGTGTTTGGTTCGGAGCAAAAAGGGCTTTCCGCGGCGCACTTAGCGGCTTGCCCGGAACGGGTGGCGCTTCCCATGCTTGGGCGGGCGACTTCGCTCAATTTGGCGGTGGCCGCCGGGGTGTTGATGTACGCGCTGGCTGGCGCTGGGGTACAGAATCAAAAGCCAGAGTAAACCCCGATTTTTTTATCGTTGAGTGTTCTGGCGCTAGAATTCTTCTTCATCAGCCCAGGGGTCCTCGCTATCTTCCTCGGTATCATCTTCTTCCCATTCTTCCAGCTCTTCTTCATCTTCCCATTCTTCTTCCACGGCGGCAGCGTCGCTGGGAGAGTAGGTGGCGCAACCGGTATCGGGGTCAATTTCCACCGCGGCGGCAGAGCAGTAGCCTTCGTCTAAAAAGACGCAATCAGAATAGTGGCAGCGGATACGGGGCATTGTTTCCTCCTAGTTTTCGTTGCGAATGAAGCGGGTAAAGGTGAAAATAAAAGCGACGCTGATGGCGATGGCCGAAGCGACGCAGAACGGGCAAAGGGCTTTGATGACGTAGATTTCGAGATAGGTCAGGTAGGCGCTGTATAGTACGCCGGTGACGCTCATGCCCATGGCAAGCATGTTGCCGTATTTGTGCAGAAGCGGGTGTTTTTGCTCGAACCACAAGACCAGCGCTATGGCGGCATAGCCAATCAGCCCAATGATTCCCAGCGGAATGCCGTAGATTTCAGAGTATTTGCTGGCGTTGACCACCGAACAGCCGCCGTTGCCGAGGCACATGGCGGCGTTGTCGGTCAGTTTGAAGATGGTCATGTAGATTGAAATAGCAATGCCAGCCAGCGCGGCAAAAATTGCTCCCCAGTAGAGTTTTTTATCCATTGATTCTCCGGTTGCCATATTTGGGTGTCAGCATCTTTTTTGCGCGTGCGCACCCTTTTTCTCGGGCGCGTGCGATTTTACCCTATTTTCCCCCGTCGGAACAAGAGACTTTTACTGGCGATTACCCACTGTACCGGAACTTTCCGTTTTTACCCTGCATCTTTATAAAGTTCCGGCACTAGCCGCCAATTTTCGTCCTGCGGACAAAAGCGACATTTATGTCGCTTTGCAGAGTGGAGCAAAGGTGTGAGCAATCACCAGGCTTTTACCTTTTACCCCTCGTCAGCCCCCGCGCAGACGTTGGGCTTCCATCACGTTGGAAACAGCCTCGATGCGGCTGAGAATGCGCGAAAGATGTTCAATGCTTTTGACTTCTATGGTCAGGTGAAATTCGGCGACATCTGCGCTCGGGCTGTCTTGGTCTACATGGACGGCGAAGTTGGTGATGTTGGCGCCCTCGGTATCGAGCAATTTGGAAATGTCGCTGGTCAGCCCCTGACGGTCGAAGGCGTAGATGCGAATGGGAACCGGGTAACGATTTTCGTGGTCGCCCCAGCTAACTTTGACCAAGCGTTCTTTTTCTTTGACGGAAGCGCGTAAAATGTTGGGGCAATCTTGCCGGTGGATGCTTGCGCCGCGTCCGCGAGTGATGTAGCCGATGATTGGGTCGCCGGGGGCCGGGTTGCAACATTTTGCTAATGGAGTCAGTAACCCGCGCAGGCCGCGGACAGCGACGGTTTGCCCAGATGTGTCTATTCCGCTGGGACGTGATGTTTCGATGCTGTCGGGGGTATCGAGAGTTTGTTCACCGATAACGCTGACGACGCGGCTAATGTTGAGGTCACCACAGCCGAGAGCGACGAACAGGTCGTCGGTATTGCGATATTCGAATTGACGGGCGAGTGTTTCCTGATTGATTTCGCCCAGGCCGAGACGGCGAAGCTCGCGCTCCAACATTTGTCGGCCCTGATTCTGGTTTTGCTCGTAGTCTTGTTTTTTGAACCAGGCGCGAATTTTGGCGCGGGCGCGTTGGGTTTTGACCAGCCCGAGGTTGGGGTTGAGCCAGTCGCGGCTGGGGCCGCCCTGCTTGGTGGTTAGAATGACAACGTTTTGTCCGGTTTTTAGGGCGTAGTCGAGTGAGACGAGTTTGCCATCCACTTTTGCGCCGCGGCAACGGTGGCCGATATCGGTGTGGACGTGGTAGGCGAAATCTATGGGGGTCGAGCCGCTTGGCAGGTCAATTGCATCACCCTTTGGCGTGAAGGCGTAAACGCGTTCTTTGAACACGTCCGATTTCATCGACTCGAGAAATTCTTGCGCGTCGCTAACGTCTTCCTTCCACTCCATCATCGAGCGCAGCCGCAAAATATGCTGTTCGTATTTGGCGTCGCGTGACGAGCCTTCTTTGTAACGCCAATGAGCGGCGATGCCGTATTCCGCATCCTGGTGCATTTCTGGGGTGCGAATTTGCACTTCCAGCGGTTTGCCGTCTTCGTACATGACGGCGGTGTGGAGCGATTGGTAAAAGTTGTCTTTTGGGGCGGCGATGTAATCGTCAAATTCGTTTGGGATGGGCCGCCAGCGGGTGTGGATGATTCCCAGTGCGGCGTAGCAGGCCGGGACATCGGGCACAATCAGGCGCACTCCGCGAATGTCTTTGACATCATCAAATGTCTTCCCTTTTTGTTCCATTTTTTTATAGATGGAGTAGATGTGTTTCGGGCGTCCCTTAACTTCAGCCTGAACTCCCACATCAGAAAGTGCGGTTTGCAAGGTTTGTACAATCTGACTGATTTGTTCTTCGCGCACAGAGCGGCGCTCGGCGATTCGTTCGGCAATTTCTTTATATTTTTCGGGGTTGACGTAGCGAAAGGCCAGGTCTTCCAATTCCCACTTGACTTGCCAGATGCCCAAACGATTTGCAAGCTGGGCGTAAATATCGAGAGTCTCTTGCGCGATGCGCTTTTGTTTTTCGAGTTTGGTATAGCCCAGCGTGCGCATATTGTGCAACCGATCGGCCAGTTTGATGAGGACGACGCGCACATCGTCGTTCATTGCCAGGATGGTCTTGCGGATGGTTTCGTTGGAAAGTTGGCGCTTGTGTTTGGAAATCTGTTCGGGCGTTAGAGTTTCTTCTTCGGGTTCATCCTCGTCGCTCATGCGGTCGGTGCGTGAGACGCGCGGTAGGCTGTCTAACTTGGTCACGCCGTTGACTAATTTGGCAACTTCCTCGCCAAATTGTTTGCTTAAATCGTCCAGCGTCAGGGGCGTATCTTCAACGGTATCATGCAGCAGCCCGGCAATGACAACTTCGGGCTGCATTAGCATTTCAGACAAAATGTTGGCGACTGCGACGCAATGGGTAATGTAGGCTTCCCCCGAAGCGCGTTTTTGTCCGGCGTGGGCTACTGCCGCCACATCGTAGGCGCGGATGACGTTTTCGCGGTCGAAGGTGGTGTAGGAGCCTGGCAGGTGTTCCAGTAAATAATCAATGTTGATGGATTGTGGAGCGTTTTTCATAATGCAATCCATTCTATCGTATTAGTTTGTCGAATCGCCCCATTTTTGGATATCTGCGGGCAGGTGCGGTACGTCAATGGCGGGGTCGTCGCAGAAGAGCATGGCGCGCTCCATGGCGTTGCGTAATTCGCGCACGTTGCCCGGCCAGTTGTAGGCGTGCAACATTTCAACCGCGCGCGGGGTGATATCTTGAATGTTGAAGCCCATGCGGGCGTTGTTTTGGCGCACAAAAAAACCGGCTAATTCCAAAATATCCGTTTTGCGCTCGCGCAAGGGCGGGATGTGTACATCCACTACTTTTAGCCGGTAATACAAATCTTCGCGGAAGAGGCCTTCGGCAATCAGATGTGCGAGCGGGCGGTTGGATGCCGCCAGTACTTGTACGTCCACCTTAATCATGTGCGTGCCGCCTACGCGGCGGAAGGCGCGTTCTTCCAGCACCCGCAAGAGTTTGGCTTGGATATCCAGCGGCATCGAAGCGATTTCGTCCAGGAACAAAATGCCGCCGTCGGCTACTTCCAACAAGCCGGTTTTGCGCTTGTCGGCGCCGGTAAACGCTCCGGCTTCGTAGCCGAATAGCTCTGATTCGAGCATGGTCGGCTGAATGGCAGCGCAGTTGACGGCGATGAAGGGCTTTTCGGCGCGCGGACCGCCATCATGGATGAAGTGCGCTAGCACTTCTTTGCCGGTACCGGTTTCGCCGGTAATCAGCACCGAAACGGAGGCGCGCGCGGCGCGTCCGGCCTGGTCGAGCAGGGTTTTCATTGTTGTGCTGGAGCCGGTCACAAAATCCTGGCCGCGCCGCTGGGCGTTGCGCAAGTGCGCCAATTCGCGGCGCATAGTCACGACTTCCAGCGCGCGTGTCAGCGATTCTTCCAGCCGCGTCAGTTGAATTGGCTTTTGCAAAAAGTCGTGTGCGCCATTTTTCATGGCATCTACCGCCATGTCAATGTCGCCATAAGCGGTAACGAGAATGATGGGCGGGTGCGCTTCCAACCGGGCCGATTCTTCCAGCAGGCTGGGGCCATAGCCATCTGGTAATTGCACGTCGAGCAGAACAACATCCGCTTCGCCGCGCTGCAGGCAGGCGCGCGCCTCTGCCAGGGTTGCCGCGCCGAGTACATCGTATCCTTTGGAAGTCAAAAACCGGGTCAAAATCAGGCGAGCATTTTCCTCATCGTCTACTACGAGAATGGTTGCGCTCATGTTAATTTTTCCTTTCTGAAAATGCGGGCAAAAACACTTTGAAAATTGTGCCGCCAGGGAAACTTTCCACTTGAATACTGCCTTTATGCGCCAAAATGATGCGTTGAGTAATAGCCAGCCCCAGCCCTGTGCCTTGAGCGCTGGTGGTGAAGAAGGGCTGAAAGATTTTTTCGCGCAATTCGGCGGGAATGCCCGGCCCGGTGTCGGAGACGCTGACTCTTAGCTGCGGCGGTCCGGCTGTTTCGTCGGCTTTTTCTACCCGCACGGCGAGCGCGCCGCCCTCCTGCCGCATGGCGTTGATGGCGTTGCTGACCAGGTTGGTGAAAACCTGCTCCAACGCGCGCGCATCGGCCAGCACCGGGGGAATGTTTTCTTCCACCTTGAAAATTAGCTCAACATTTGCCCGCGCCATGCGCGGACGCCAACGTTCCAGCAAGACGGCCAATGTTTGCTTCAGGTTGGTAGGAACGATTTTGTACTCCATCGGTTTGGCAAATGCCAGCACCGATTCCATCAGGTGCGTCAGGCGGCCACAGTCGGTTTGCAGGCGTTCCACCAGATCGCGGCCTGGGTCGTCGGCGGGTAGTTGCATTTCCATCAGTTGCAGGCCGGTGGAAATGTTGTTGACCGGGTTGCGGACTTCGTGGGCAAAGATGGCGGTAATTTCGCCCAGCAGGGCGCGCTGTTCCAACTGTTGTGTGCGCGCGCGAATTTCTTCATGTTCGCTCATGTCGCGTACCAATACGACGATGTTGATTAACTCGCGCCCTACTTTGACGGGTAGAAGTTGCAAATGCGCCGGAAAAACCTGCCCGGAGCGGCGATGCAGGCGCGCGTTGCCCAGGTCGGGTGAGGCGACTCCCTCCAGCGCCATGCGCAGCCCGGCGGGGAGATTATCCAGCCCGATGATGACGTTGTCTACGGGGACGCCGATTACTTCCGCGCTGGTGTAGCCAAAAATCAACTCGGCGGCGGGGTTCATATCCAGCACCCGTAACGACGGATGCAACAAAAAAATGCCATCGCGCGTGTTTTCGGCAATTGCATCCTGAATTGCCAGTGCGCGCTGTGAGTCTTTGACCGAGCGGTTGAGCGTGTTGATGGCGAGGTAGTGCTGAAGGGTGGCGGCGATGTGCGCGGCCAGAATGCTCAGCGTTTCAATCAGTTGGCGGGCGTTGGTTGGCGGCAAATCGGCGGCGACCAGCAGCCCCAGGCGGTTTCCGTTTATTTCAATGGGCGCGGAGACGATGGAGGCCAGGTCGTTTGTGCGCGCGGCTTGTTGCAACTCGGTCACGGCGTGTTGCCCGGAAAGCCATAGCGATGGGGTATAGGTGGCGGCAGGCTTCTCCAGCGCCAGAAACGCTGGCAGCTTGTCGCCATCCGTTCCCAGTGTTAGCACTCGCGCCAGCCGCAAGAGTTGAATATCAGCGCGGTACATGCCCAGCGTTTGTGCGCCGAGCAGGTTTTTGCCAATTTCCAGTGCGGTGTAAAGGGCGCTATCCAGGTCGGGTTGGTTGGTCAATTCAGCCAGATGCTCCAGCGCATCCAGCCACTGGTCTTCGCGGCGCATCTGCGCCGCGCGCCAGCGATGCACTTCCAGTGGCACCAGTTGAATTAACAGCCACTGACCGGGTTTGTCCAGCCAGGTGACAGAAACCCACATCGCTAGCGTTTTTTTGCCCGGTAATAAGAAACGTGTTTCGCGTTCTTCGCCCGAAGACCAGCCCGCTTCCAACTCTGGCAAGAGCGTGGCTGCGTTGGGGATGTCATCTTCCAGCGGCGAGAAACCCGTCATCTCAAAAAAGCCACGATTGGCAAATGCCAGTTGCCCGCTGGCGCGGTCTATCACGATGGTGGCGTCGCTGATGGCGTTCAGCAACGCTGAAAACTGGCCTGAAGCGGGCAGCGCGCCCTGCCAGGAAGGAAGCGGCGCAAGAATATAGCTGGAAAGTGGCGAAGTTGTCATGCGGCTCGCTCCTGCGCCAGACGTTGGCGCGCCGGGGGAATGTGTTCCAACTCGCGGTATTTGGCGACTGTGCGGCGGGCGACGGCAAATCCCATGCGCTGAAGGCATCGCGCCAGCTCGTCATCGTTGAGCGGGCGGTTTTCAGCACTCACCAGCCTGCGTAATGCCGCGCGAATGTTGCGATTGCGCTCGAAAAAACGTGCCAGCGGGACGATTTTCCCGCCTGGTAACTGCACCGTTTTCGAGGCCACTGCCCGCGAGATGGTTGATTCGTGCAGGCATAAATCTTCGGCCAACTGCGCGCGGGTCAGCGGTTGCAAATAGGCATCACCGCGCAAAATAAATTCGCGCTGCAGAGCGGCGATGCGCGTCATCATCATCTCCAGCGCGCTGGCGCGTTGGTGCAAGGCTTTCACCAGCAGGCTGGCCTGTTCCAGCGCATCACGCCAGGGTTCGGAGTCTTGCGTGTTGTTTTGTTGGCGTAATTGCGGTTTGATGCGCAAAATGCCGTTGAAGGGTTGTGCGATTTCGACCACAAGCGGCGCTTCGGGGCGCTCATCCAGCGGGCGGATGATGACATCTGGGGTACGGTAGCCCGTTTCCGGCTGTGGATTTCCCGGCCAGAAGGCGCGCGCCGGATACGGGGTCAGATTCGCGGCGATGAAGCGCTCCGCCTCCCGCAGGGAATCTTCTGTCAGTCCGGTCAGGGCCGCCAGTTCTGAAAATTTTTGGCGGCTGAAGAGTTCAAACTGCCCCAGGCAAGCGCGCGCCGCGGCGGGGATTTCCCTTTCGAGCGAGTCGAGCTGCGTTTGCAGCGCCTCGCGCGCGGCGAGGCTGGCGCATCCGACAGGTTGCACTTGCTGAATCTGACGGCGCACCGCCTCGACTTGCGCCAAGGCGACGTGAAAATAAGCCGCAATTTCAGCGGGCGCGGTAGGGTGAAGCAGGCCGTCGTCATCCAGCCCGGCCAGCAGGTGCGCGGCGATGGGACGGTCGGCGCGCGCCAGTTCGGGGGCAATCTGGCGCAGCAGGTAAACAGCCAGGCTGGTGGTCTCGGCGCTTTCGGCTTCGACGGGTTCGGCATAGGGGTCGCCGCTGCGGACGCGGCGCGTGTCAGAAAATTGGCTGGAGGGGGCTGTGAAAACAATCACGCTGGCATTCTCGTGCCGGGCGCAAAGCGGGCAAAGACCAGGGCGCAAAGTGGCGCAGTGGCAGGCCGGGCAGCGTGGCGATTTTGTCAGTTCGAGGGCGGGGTTATCAGCCAGGGCGCGTTGCACGGTTTGGCGCAATTCGGCGGCGTTGAGCGTCAGCAGGTTCATGCTCTGCGTCAGTTGGGCGGTGATGAGCGGTTTATGGGTGAGAATTTGGCGTTGCGCGCTGGTAAACATCGTGTAACCACAACCTTTCTGAAATTATACCTTATTTTGCAGGTACTTCAGGCTAAAGGTTGCAAGTTTTATGCCAAAAAACTATTCGCCCACTCCAACTTTAATTTCCAGCCAGGCAATTCCTGCCAGCCCAAGCAGGCAGATGAAAATAAATAACCCGCTTGCGGCGGGCGGCGGCAGAAAAATGGCGAGAAAAGCCAGGTTGCTGAGGAGAAAGGCGACCAGTTGCAGGCAAAGCACTGCCTGTCCCGCCGAAAATCCGGCGCGTACCAGGCGGTGATAGGTGTGTCCCAAGTCGGCGTGAAAGATGGGTTTTCCACGCCGCAGGCGCGAAAGGGTGACCAGCGTGGTATCGAAGATGGGGACGCCGACCAGCAAAACGGGAACAAACCAGGTGGAACCTTGCGGCGCGTCAAGTGGATCGTACAAGATGCCGATGGCGGCCAGCAAAAAACCCAGCGTTTGTGCGCCAGAATCGCCTAAAAAAGAACGGGCGGGGGTGATATTGATGGCATACAGGCTGACGCTGATGCCAAGAACGATGGCGCTGAGTAACGCAATCGAAGTTTGTCCGGACGCCAGGGAGAAGATGGTGCAAAAGCCGGAGGCAATCGCCGCCAGGCCGGAGGCCAGCCCGTCCATGCTGTCGGTCAGGTTGAAGGCGTTGATGACGCCCACCAGCCAGAAGAGTGTCACCGCAGCGTTGAGCCAGACCGTCAGGGTCGGGTTGCTTTGTAGCAGCAGCGCGTCAAAAAAATGGACGGAGATATTTCCCCACAGCAAAAGCAGGCTTGCCAGGGTTTGTCCGGCGAATTTTTGTGTGGCAGAAAAGCCGTACTGATCATCCAGCAGGCCAAATAAGAAAACGATTGACGCGGCCACAACAAGCAAAATGGTTTCACGCTGCCATAGGCCAAACAGAGTAATGAGAAGGGGCAGGCTGACCATTAAAATTAAGCCCCCAGCCAGGGGCGTGGGGACGGCATGTTGTTTGTGCGGAGAAGAACCGGGAATATCAATCAGACCCAGGCGGCGCGTTAGCGCAATGGCGAACGGGCTGATGAGCAGGTTGAACAGGATGCTGACAGGAATGGCAGCGGCAATCAGAGTCAAGGCAGAGATGTCGAGTTGCAGGGTCATGGAGAATTTTTCTTTGTACGAAAAAGGCCTCCCGAAGTGGGAGACCTTTTAGGGTGGCTGATGGGGCTCGAACCCACAACATCTTGATCCACAGTCAAGCACTCTGCCATTGAGCTACAGCCACCATGCTGTAAAGCCCGCCGATTATATCATCACCTTGGGGGGCTTTCAAGGATTTTCTGTTGAGTCTTTACAGGGGTTTCTTGAAGTCACGATGCTTTTTATCGCGAACAGCGTGAATTGATGAATGGCGCGAATAACCCCAGTAAAATTTGTGGAATTTGCTCATTCGCGTTAGGTGTTTTTTGACTTTAAGAAAGCCCAGGCCTGGTGATTTGTGGGTAATCAATCACCAGTTTCTTGGTGTTTCAGTTTTTTGCCTGCTGGCAAGCCAAGACTTGCCAGCGTTGTCCTGCTATGGATATTGCGGTGGAAAAGTTGCCAGAACCAGGTTGAGTATCTGTTGCATTTCGACAATTGTCAGCGGGCGGCGCAGGGTAAGAGTGAGTTCGCTTTTGCCGCTTGCCAGACTGGTTTCGGCCACGTCCTGCGCCGAAATAACAATCACGGGAATATTTTCCAGCGCAGGTGAATTCTGTAGCCAGTCCCAGCCATTGCCGTCGGGAAGTTCCATATCGAGCAGAATTGCATCTACACGATTGGCGGCCAGCAGGATACTGGCCTGATCGCCATCGTGTGCGCTCAAAATGCGCAAGGTTGGGCCGGATTTGCGCGCCCGCAAGGTTTGGCTGACAAAGCGCGTCATGGCCGGGTCGTCATCTACCACCAACAGAGTGGCAAGGTCTGCGCCGAGTGCTTCAATTGCCCTGAGAAAAACCTCGCGGCGCACGGGTTTGACGAGGTGCGTGCGCAGGTTGGCGCTGAATCTGCTGGGGCGGGGCAGGTCAAGCCGCAGAATGGGTAAGTCGTAGGGCAGGCTGGTGATGGGCAGGTCGTCTACGCCGCCAGTGAGAATGACTGCGCGTGGAAATTGGTTTTTTAGGGCTTGTTCGGCATCAGCGATGGTTTCCACCCGTTGCAGGTTGTATCGTTCCGTGCTGTGTTGGAGCAGACTGGCATCTTCGGCGCGGGGCGAGAGAAGCAACAGCAGACGATTGTCGCGGCGCGGGTCGGGGCGCTCCTCGCCCGTCACGCTTGTTTCGGGGAGTGTGGTATTTTCCAGCGGCAGAGTAAACCAAAAACGTGTTCCCAGGCCGGGCGTGCTGGCAACGTGCATTTTTCCGCCGTGCAGCTCGACGAAGTGACGGCTGATGTACAGCCCCAGACCGGTTCCGGAGCGCCGGCGCCAGTTTTCTTCGCCCACTTGGCGGAACTCGTCAAAGACTTTTGGCAGATCTTCGGCGGCGATGCCTGTTCCGGTATCAATCACGCTGACCAGCAGGCTGTCGGCTTGTTTTTCCACTTGCAGGGTAACGCTTCCCTGATCGGTGAAACGCAGGCTGTTGTTGAGCAGGTTAATCAAAACCTGGCGGATGCGGGTCGTATCCATCGAAACGGCGGGCAAGCTGGGGGCCAGGTTCAGGCGCAGTTCGATTCCTTTTTGCGCAAAGGCGCTGGCGAGCATTTTGCGAACATCCGCCGCCACTTGTTCGATTTGTGTTTTTTCGCGGTAGAGCGTCATTTGACGGGCGTCAATTTTGCCCATGTCGAGAATATCATTGATCAAGCGCATCAGATGTTTGCTGGACGTATAAATTTCCTGAGCGTCGTCGTACAGGCCGGGCGGCCAGGTTTCAAGTGGAGCGTAGGTTTCGGGGGCGTTGATCATCAGGTCGCTGAAGCCGATGATGAAGTTGAGCGGACTGCGTAATTCGTGACTGACGGCCAGCATGAAGCGGTTACGGTTCTCACGGGCATCTTCGGCCTGAACGCGCGCGGCGACCAGCATGTCGTTCATGCGCTCCAATTGATAATTGACTTGATTGCGGTCTTTTAACATGCGGCTGATTTCGGCGCGGTGATCGCGAGTTTCTTCCAGCAGGCGGCGGGCCTCGTGATAATGGTAGGAAGCGGTGTTGAGCGCCTGCAACAGATTGCTGGAGACGCCCCAGCCGAAAACGGTGGTAAAGAGACTGGCGAGCGGCAAGAAGAAAAAATAAAGTTGCGGCAACCCGCCCTGACGTATCAGCGCCCAGCCGATCAGGTTGACGAAAACAGTAATTGCGGCGGCGACGGGGATGCCGAGGGTGACGACGGCTAGCAGCGGCAGGAGCGTCAAAAAGAAGAGAATCTCGCCACGTTGGTAGATGGCGTAGGCCAGAATCACCGCCCCGGTCAACCCGGCCAGCCAGAAGAGTTGCGCCGTCAGGTAACGTTTTTTCATCAGCCGGCGGGTGGAAAGAGTCAGCGCCAGCATATAAATTGAAATACTCCACAGACTGGGGCTAAAATACTGCGGGTAGCCAAGAGTGGCGATGATGTGCCAGGTCAAATACAGCCCGGCGATGGTGTAGACCAGATTGCTGGCGGTGGCGCGCATCAGGTCTTGCAGTTCCGAGTCTTCGTTGGCGGTTTGTATCCAGCGCATGGTTACTCCAAAAGGCCGAGGCGCGTCACGGCTTCGAGCAGTTCTTTTTGGATGACCGGTTTTTTGAGAAAAGCGCTCGCGCCCAAAGAGTGCGCCAACTGTGGCTCGGCCCAGGCTGAGCAGACCAGAATGGGAATGTGACGGGTGAGTGGGTCAAGTTGCAGGGCTTGCAGAACTTCCCAGCCATCTACGCGCGGCATCATTACATCTAGCACAATCAGCGCGGGGCGGATTTGTTGAACGGTGGCGAGCGCCAGCGTGGGGTCGTTGAGGCCAATTACTTCCAGCGTGGTGCGGCTGAGATAGCGCTGGAACATTTTCAGCGCCGCGGGTTGGTCGTCAATCACCAGTAAGGTTTTTCGTCCGGCGGCGCTGAAAATCAGGCGCAGATGGGTTCTTCCGCTTGCGCCGGGGGGGGGATAATGCTCTTCCAGCCGGGCCGGCAGGCGCTGGCTTAAACGGCGGACAAATTGCAGCGAGTCTTGTTCGTCATTTTGGGCGTGATTCCACTGTTCGTCGCTTTCCATTTCGAGTTGAATGACGGGCGTTTCGGTGTTGTTAGTGCTGATGTACAGATTGGGTGCGCCGCGCAGGTGCATGATGTAGTTGAGCAGGCTGAGCAAAATTTGACGCAGCAGAACGCGGTCGGTGTGAACGGGCAGCGGGCCGGGGCTTAGGCGCAAGTCAATGATAATATTTTCGCTTTCCAGACGCCGATGGGCGACATCCAGCACGCCCTGGGTAATTTCGTTCAGGTCGAGCGCTTCGGGATGAAGTTCGAAATCGGGCTGGCTGGTTTCTCCGGTTTCTGGTTGCGTTTGTTCTGCCGCAAACAGCATTTGCCAGATGCGGGCGCTGAGCGATTGCAGGGCGCGGCTGTGGTCGCGGCGAAATTGCCGGTCGCCAATAAACAGCGCGGCGGCGATGGCGCGCGGGTCGAGCCCATCGGCATAGCGTTGGCGTAGAATGAGATAGGGCCGCCACTCGGGCGACTGCATTTGCGCTTCTTTTTCGTCGGGGCGCAAGTGTTCGATTTCAGCGAGGATGAGTTGTTGAATGGCTTCGGCGCGGCGTTGTGTGGCCTTTTGTGGCGCGGGAAAGGAACCGGCCAGCGGGTGCGTTTCTACCGCTACCTGGTCGTACAGGCGCGAAATCAGGTCTTTAAAAAGACTGCTAAAGGTTTGCTGGTTCATGTCCGCTGATTGTCCGTCTTGTGTCCGTAAACTGATTGAGTTGGGCTGGCGCGTTGGGTAAACTAATTGTAATCGTTATCCGTCGGGCTGGTGTTTTGCCGTCCGCGACGGTCATTCAAACGTTTCACAAAGGAGTAAGAGATGTACGCTAAAAAGTTCAGTTTTACCCTGGTCAGTGTTCTTTTGCTGGCTGCTTTTGTTCTGGCCGCTTGTGGGCCTGCTGCTGTGACGGAAGTTCCTGCCGCAACCGCCGCGCCCGCCGCGACGGAAGTTCCTGCCGCAACTGAAGCGCCCGCCGCAACCGAAGCCCCCGTTGTGGCCCCGTCCAAGGTGGAAGTTTTCTCGTGGTGGACGGGCGGCGGTGAAGCCGCTGGCCTGGACGCGATGATTAAGGTCTTCCAGGCGCAATACCCCGATATTGAATTCTCCAATGCCGCTGTTGCCGGTGGCGCTGGAACCAATGCTCGCGCCGTGCTTGCCACCCGCCTTCAGGCTGGCGATCCGCCAGATTCCTGGCAGGGCCACGCCGGGCAGGAATTGATTGGCACCTATGTCGCCGCCAATCAACTTCAGCCGCTCAACGACCTGTACAAGGCCGAAGGCTGGCTGGCTGTCATGCCCGAGACGCTTATCCCGCTCATCTCGCAGAATGGCAACATCTACTCGGTGCCGGTCAACATTCACCGCGCCAATGTGATGTGGTACAACCCCGAACTGCTGGCCGACAACAATATTACCGTGCCGACCACCATTGACGAGTGGTTTACCGCCATGGACACCTTGAAGGCCGCTGGTGTCACGCCGCTGGCGATGGGCGAGCAGTGGACGGCCATGCACCTGTTCGAGACTGTTATGCTCGGCACGCTCGGCGCCGAGAAATACAATGGTCTGTGGGACGGCAGTGTTGCCTGGGATGGCCCCGAAGCCAAACAGGGCATCGAAAACTACAAGAAAGCCCTGACCTATGTCAACAGCGACGCTTCCTCCCTGACCTGGCAAGATGCCGCTCAGTTGGTTGTCAATGGCGACGCCGCCTTCAACGTGATGGGCGACTGGGCCGAAGGCTACTTCCGCGAACTGGGCAAGACCCCCAATACCGATTATGGCTGGGCGCCGGTTCCTGGCACAGTTGGCGTCTTCCAATTCCTGTCCGATTCCTTCGTTCTGCCCGTTGGCGCCCCCAACGCGGACGGCGCGACGGCTTGGTTGAAAGTGGCTGGCTCCAAGGCTGGTCAGGAAGCCTTCAACCCGGTCAAAGGCTCCATTTGCGCCCGCACTGACTGCGACCCGGCGCTCTTCGGCGTCTACCTGCAATCTGCCATGGCGGATTGGTCCAGCAACGTCGTTGTCGGCTCGCTGACGCACGGCGTGGTTGCCAATGACTCCTGGAAGACGGACATCAACACCGCTCTTGGCCTGTTCCTGGCCGACCAGAATGTTGAAACCTTCCAGGCTGCGCTCGTGACTGCCTGCAAGGCCTCTGGCCCCTGCAAATAGTTTTCTTTTCCGATAGAGGGCGCGACCAATGCGCCCTCTATCGGTGTTTTTTTGGAAGAGCAGTGTAGATTTTTGGATGGCGGAGGAAGCCCATGCCTAAGATAAAAAATCGCGACACCCTGATTTCTATAGCGCTGGTCATGCCGTCCATCGTGGCGGTGGGAATTTTTGTCTATGGGTTTATTCTCTGGTCTCTGCGGGTTTCGCTCAGCCAGTGGAAGGGGCTTTTGCCCGATTACACCTGGGTGGGGCTGAAAAATTATTTTGAACTCTTTGCCGACCCGCGTTTTCATATTGATATTCGCAACACGGTTATTTTTACGGTCGTCTTTGTTGGCGGCTCGTTGGTGCTGGGACTGTTTATGGCGATTTTGCTCGACCAGAACTTGCCGGGCGAAAGTTTTTTCCGCAATATTTTTCTTTTTCCAATGGCGATTTCGTTCATCGTCACCGGCGTTGTCTGGCGCTGGCTGATGAACCCGGCGACGGGCAGCCGTATCAGCGGTTTCAACCAACTCTTTCATTCGCTTGGGCTCGATTTTCTGATTAATCGCTGGCATACCACACCTACCTGGGGCATTGCCGCGATTGCTTTGGCCGCCATCTGGCAGATGTCGGGATATACGATGGCGATGTATCTGGGTGGTTTGCGCGGCATTTCGGATGATTTGCGTGAAGCCGCCCGTGTGGATGGCGCCAGCGAGTGGCAGATTTACCGCCACATCATTTTTCCCCTGATTAGCCCGATTACCCTGAGCGCCATGATTATTCTCGGCCACATCTCGCTCAAGGTTTTTGACCTGATTGTGGCGATTGCCGGAAAACAACTTCCGCTGGATGTCCCGGCTATTTATATGTGGCAGGTCACCTTTGACGGTTATTTCTTTGGCAAAGGCGCGGCCATTTCCATTTTGCTCTTGCTGGTGGTTTCTGTGCTGGTCATTCCATACATTTACTACAATCTCAAAAATGAGGCAGACGTATGAATCTCTTCCAATCGCGCGTGCCTTTTCGATTTCAGTGGCGTTACCTGCTTTTGTTGCCGCTCCTTTTCATGACGGCTTTTTACCTGATTCCGATGTACCTGATGATTGTGACCGGTTTCAAGGCTTTTGACGAAGTCAGTTTGAAAACCATTTGGCAGTTACCCTCCAGCATCGCTTTTGATAACTATATCGAAGCCTACGCCAAACTGACGCCGTATTTGTGGAACAGCATCAACATGGTTGTCCCCGCGGCCATTATCTCGTCTATTTTGGGTTCGGTCAACGGTTTTGTGCTGGCGCGCTGGAAGTTTCGCGGCGCCGATGTTATATTCCCGCTGATTTTATTTGGCATGTTCATTCCCTACCAGAGCATTCTCATTCCGCTGGTGGAATTTATGCGCAGCATCAACATGTATGGCGGCTTGCCGGGGCTGGTGTTGGCGCACGTCATTTACGGTATTCCGATTACCACGCTCACGTTCCGCAACTATTACGCCACCATCCCGAAAGAACTCATCGAAGCAGCGCGCATTGATGGCGCAGATTTGCTCAAGACCTACTTTTATATTCTGCTGCCGCTTTCCATCCCCAGCTTTGTCGTGGTGCTTATCTGGCAGTTCACCTCGGCCTGGAATGATTTTCTCTTTGCGGTGGTCTTGACCAACCCGGACGCCTGGCCGATTACGGTGGCGCTCAATAATATGGCCGGCAGTCAAATTATTGCCTGGAATGTGCAGATGGCGGGTTCGCTGTTGGCGGCCTTACCGACCCTTTTGGTATATATCTTCCTGGGGCGATACTTCTTGCGCGGCCTGATGGCGGGCGCGCTGAAGGGATAAGGTTTCTTCTCCTGATTTGCAAAACTGCTGGCTCCTGCCAGCAGTTTTGTATTGTGCGTTCAACCGTAAAGGCTGATTGCGCCAACTTGCCCACGCAGTCAAAAGTGGCATAAATGTCGCTTTACACAGAAAAACAAAGATGTGGTATTACCAGTTCCTGTTTGCACGCGGCGTTAACTACCGATACGATCTTCGTATAACGCCAGTGGGCTGGCGTCAAAACCGTGCGTGAAGATTTGACAGGAATTCTCGTTTTGGAGGCTTATGAACTCAATTTGTGTTTACTGTGGCTCGTCGGATGACATTCATCCTGACTACAAAGACGCAGGTCGTCAGATGGGGCGTCTACTGGCAGAAAACAGCATCACCCTCGTTTACGGCGGCGGGAAAACCGGTATCATGGGCGCATTGGCAGAGGGCGCACTGGCCGCGGGCGGGCAGGTGATTGGTGTCATCGTTGAGAGTATGAATACCCCCGCGCTGGCACAGGGCGGATTGACGCGCCTGGAAGTGACCGCCACTATCCATCAGCGCAAGGCGCGTATGTACGAACTCGCTGAAGGCTACATTGCCCTGCCTGGCGGATTCGGCACGTTTGATGAGCTTTTTGAAACCATCACCTGGGGGCAGATTGGCATTCACCAAAAACCCATCGGTCTGCTGAATGTGCGCGGCTACTTTGACCCGCTGACCGCCGTCATTGACCACGCCCAGCGTGAGGGCTTTATTTTTCCGGAACATCGCCAGCTGTTGTGCATGGCTGATTCACCTGTCAGATTGTTGGACGCCATGCAGCAGCACCAACATCCAGTCGAAGCGGTTCGGCGCTGGATGCGTCAGTAGCGGACGTTGTACGCCTCCAATTCCCTCTGCCTGTGTTATATCTGGCGATACTCTAACACGAGGAGAAAATTATGCGAAAACGAGTCGTTGTTACCGGGCTGGGAGCTGTCAGCCCGATTGGAAATACGATGCTTGCTACCTGGCAGGCGCTCATGGCTGGTAAGTCTGGCGCTGATTTTATTACCCTGTTCGACGCCAGCCGCCACAAGACGCGCTTTGCCGCTGAAGTGAAAAATTTTGATTCCTCGGCATTGCTCGGTCACCGCGATGCGCGCAAATTGGACCGCTTTGCCCAATTTGCTACCGTTGCTGCGCTTGAAGCCCTGGCGCAGGCCGGGCTGACGGTTGATGAAAACAACCGCGAGCGGGTCGGCGTGCTGATTGGCACCGGCATTGGCGGCATGTCCACGCTGCTGGAGCAGGTGGAAGTGATGCGCGAAAAAGGCCCAGACCGTGTTAGCCCCTTTTTAATTCCGATGATGATTTCGGACGGCGCGGCGGGCGCGATTGCCATTCGGGTTGGTGCGCGCGGCCCGAATATGGCCCTGGCGACGGCTTGCGCCACCGGTTCCAACGCAGTTGGCGAGGCGTCTGAGATGATTCGGCGTGGCGCAGCGGACGTGATGATTGCTGGCGGAGCGGAAGCCTCGATTACCGCAATTTCAATGGCCGGGATGAATGTGATGGGCGCTCTTTCGACCCGCAACGATGACCCGCAAAGCGCCTCGCGCCCCTTTGACAAAAACCGCGATGGTTTTTTGATGGGCGAGGGCAGCGGTATTTTGATTTTGGAGTCGCTGGAACACGCCCGCGCGCGTGGCGCAACTATTCTGGCCGAGGTGAGTGGCTATGGCACGAGCGATGACGCCCACCATATTTCTGCCCCGCTAGAAAGCGGCGAAGGCGCGGCGCTTTCGATGCGCCTGGCGCTGCAAAGCGCCGGGTTGCCGCCGACGGCAATTGATTACATCAACGCGCATGGCACCTCCACCCATTTGAACGATAAGGCTGAAACATTAGCCATCAAGACCGTCTTTGGCGACCATGCTTATGAACTGGCGGTTTCCTCCACAAAGTCGAATACCGGCCATCTGTTGGGTGCGTCCGGCGCGCTGGAAGCGGCTTTCTGCGTGCAAATTTTTCAGCACAATGTTTTGCCGCCCACCATCAACTACCACACCCCTGACCCTGATTGCGATTTGGATATCATTCCCAATACGCCGCGCCCGGCCACGCCACGCCATGCCATGTCCAATTCATTTGGGTTTGGCGGCCACAACGCCACGCTGATTATCAGCCGCTTTGAGAATTGAGTTCTTATGCCTTACGCGCACATTACCGGTTGGGGCATGTCTATCCCCCAAAAAATCTTAACCAATGACGACCTTGCCAAAATGGTGGATACCAACGACGCCTGGATTCAGGAACGCACCGGCATCCGCGAGCGTCACATTGCTGCCGAAAACCAATCCACCGCCAGCTTGGGCGCTGAAGCGGCGCTGCACGCCTTGCGGGTAGCCAATCTCGCGCCGACGGAGATTGACCTGATTATCTGCTCCACCTCGTCGCCGGAACATACTTTTCCGGCCACGGCCTGCCTGATTCAAGACGCGATTGGTGCGACCCGCGCCGGGGCGTTTGACCTTTCTGCCGCTTGTTCTGGCTTCATTTTTGCTGTGAATATGGGCGCTCAGACGATTAAAACAGGCTCAGCCAAAAATGTGTTGGTGATTGGCGCTGAAACCCTGTCGCGCTTTGTGGATTGGAATGACCGCAACATCTGTATTCTGTTTGGCGATGGCGCAGGCGCGTTTGTGCTTCAGGCCAGCGACAGACCGGGTGGCGTCATCTCAAGCGTCATGCGCTCGGATGGTTCTGGCAGCGATTTGCTCTCTCTGCCGGCGGGCGGCAGCAAACACCCCGCCAGCGAAATCACTGTTCATACCGGAATGCACTTTATTCATATGGACGGCAAGGAAGTTTTCCGCTTTGCCACGCGCGTTATGGCGCAGGCTACCATCGAAGTGGCTGAGAAAGCGGGCTGGAAAACCGCAGACCTGGCGCTGATTATTCCGCATCAGGCCAATCGGCGCATCATTGATGCCGCCGCGCGCGGGCTGAAACTGCCGATGGAAAAATTCATGGTCAATGTTGAGCGCTACGGCAACACTTCCACTGCTTCGATTCCGATTGCCACGGTGGAAGCCGTTCAGCAAGGGCGGCTGAAGCCTGGCGACAAGGTGGTCATGGTCGGCTTTGGCGCGGGACTCACCTGGGGGGCGCTCGCCGCTGAATGGAGCGGCCCGATTTCCACCGAGCGCAAACTCGCCCCAGAGTGGTACGCCTGGTTCGCTCCGGCGCGTTCCCTCGTCCGGCGCGCCATCCGCCTGCTCGAAGGCCTCTTCTTTGGCCGCAAAAGTTAAGCGCGGAATGGTCTGCGGTATAATCGCGCCACAGTAACAAATTTTCAAAGGAGTTTCTTATGCGCGTATTTGGGCTTGGCCCCGTGGAACTGATTGTCATTCTGGTCATCATCCTGGTCCTGTTTGGGCCGGGACGCCTTAGCAAAACCCTGGGCGAACTTGGCTCCGGTTTGAAAAACTTTCGCGACAGCCTGGGCGGCAAGGATGACGCCGCGGGAGAGAAAAGCGACACCCCCGAAAATAAATAACGTACCCACTTTGTGCGTTTGCGAAAACTGCGGCAATTTCCAACAGGGAGTTGCCGCAGTTTTTACAGGGAAAAACAGCCATGACCTTTTCCGCTTTTGACGGCTTGCTTTGGCTGGCGTTGATGCTGACCACGCTCTCTTTTCTGCAGCGCTTCTTGCACCGCGAAATTCAGACCGTGTTTTTGCTGCTGACGCGCGACATCAACATCACCATCATTTTATTTGCGCTGATTTTCATTCCGGGGGTCTTCCTGCACGAGTTGAGCCATTTTTTGACGGCAAAAATATTGCGGGTAGCCACGGGAGGCTTTTCGCTGATTCCCGAACCGCTTGATGGCGGGCGGCTGCGCATGGGCTACGTCGAAACCGCCGAAAGCGACATTCTGCGCGATTCGCTGATTGGCGCCGCGCCGATTCTTTTCGGCACGCTTTTTTTGGCCTGGGTGGCCGTCTCGCACTTGCATCTGGTGGTGATGTGGGATACCTTCCGCAATGCGCAGTGGACGCTGTTTGGCCTGGGCCTGCAAACCCTGCCCGCCCTGCCGGATTTCTGGCTGTGGTTTTACCTGGCCTTCGCCGTTTCCAGCACGATGATGCCCTCGGATTCTGACCGGAACGCCTGGACGCCGCTGCTTCTGATGGTCGGCGGGCTGCTGGCGCTTTTCCTGCTGGCAGGCGCCGGCGCGTGGATGGCGGCCACGCTCGCCCCGCCGCTGAATGTGTTTCTGCGTGGCGTGGCGCTGGTCCTGCTCTTCAGCAATCTCGTCCACATTTTTCTAATTCCGCCTTTTCTGCTTTTTCACCGCCTGCTGGTCAAACTCACTGGGCTGGATGTGGGCTGACGCGCCGCCCTTGACAGATTTTTTTAATCCCATATAATAACGAACGTTCGTTCACCTTGTGCTTTCCTTTCCGCCCACTCATGAATCTTCCCGCTCCGTCCAAGGGTTCACAAACCCGCCAAACCATTCTCGATGCCGCGCACAGCCTGTTTCTCGAACATGGCTACGCCGCCACATCCATGCGTCAAATTGCCGGGCGCGCCGGGCTGGCCCTGGGCGGAATTTACAACCATTTTTCGGGCAAGGATGACATTTTCCAGGCGCTGATTCTTGACCGCCATCCCTACGTTCAAATTTTCCCCTTGCTGAAAAATGTGCCCGGCGACTCTGCCGAAGAATTTATCCGCAACGCGGCGGTCATCATCCAGGCCGAAATGGGCAGCCGCCCTGAGTTTATGAAGTTGATGTTCATCGAAATCGTCGAATTTAACGGCAGTCATTTCCCCAAACTATTTGACGTACTTTACCAGCAAATTCTTCCCATTCTTCAGCGTTTTCAGTCCCCGCAAAGCGGCGCGCGCGACCTGCCAGCGCTGTTAATTTTGCGCACGCTGATGGGCACCATCGTCGCCTATTACGTCACCGAATTTTTGATGAACGACCCGGCCATTCCCGCCGCCCTACGCAGCGTCAGCCTGGCAGATTTTATGGAAATTTACCTGCACGGCATTTTGAAACCGCCCACGTCCTGATATCGGAGTCCCCATGAATTCTCGCCTTTACGCCATCATCCGCAAAGAATTTATCCAAATTTTCCGCGACAAGCGCACCCTGGTTCTGATTCTGGTCATCCCCATCGTGCAGTTATTTCTGCTGGGCTACGCCGCTACCAACGATGTGCGCAACGTGCCGCTGGCGGTTTACGACCAAAGCCAAAGCCCTGAATCGCGCGCCCTGCTCGACGCCTACCGCGCCGCCGACTATTTCCAAATCGCCTACGCCGCCGGTTCCGAGGCCGAGATTCAGACGCTGATTGAAAAAGGCCTGGCGCGCGCCGCGCTGATCATCCCGCCCGATTATGCCAGCCGCCTGCGCGCCGGGTCGGCGCAGGTCGCCTTTATTTTGGATGGCTCCGACCCCTCCGTTGCGGCGACCGCGCTTTCAGCGGCGCAGTTAATCGGCCAAAGTCACGCCACCGGCATTTTGTCGCAAAAAATTTCCCGCGCCGGGCAAAATTTCAAGGTTCAGCCGCCAGTTGAAGTGCGCACCACCGTCTGGTACAACCCCGATTTAATTTCTGCCTACTTCATGATTCCCGGCGTGATTGGCATGATTTTGTTCGCCATCACCGCCATTCTGACCGCCACCGCCGTCGTGCGCGAGCGTGAGCGCGGCACGATTGAACAACTCATCGTCACCCCCATCCGCCCCTGGGAACTGGTGCTGGGAAAAATTATGCCCTACACGCTGCTTGGCCTGTTCGACACGCTGGAAATTTTGCTGGTCGGCCACTGGTGGTTTGGCGTCCCCATTCGCGGTTCCATTTTGCTGATTGTGCTGCTTTCGGCGCTGTTCCTGCTTTCGGGGCTGGGCATCGGCCTGTTCGCCTCGACCATCGCCAATACTCAGCAGGAAGCCATGCTGACGGTTTGGATGACGCTTTTGCCGAGTATTTTCCTTTCCGGCTTTTTCTTCCCGCTGGACGCCATGCCCAAAGTGCTTTACTACATTTCGTACGCCATGCCGCTGCGCTACTATCTCAGCATCATTCGCGTGCTGCTGCTCAAAGGCGTGGGCATCGAAAGTATTTGGCCCGATGTCATTGCGCTGACAATTTTCGGCGTCGTCATCATGACCGCCGCCGCGCTGCGCTTCAAAAAACGTCTCGATTAAAGGAGTTTTTCCATGTCTCACAATCGCCCCCCTTTGCCCGTAATCGCCCTCGTCGTCTTGATTATTCTCGGCACCGCCGGATATTTTGGCTGGCAGGCGCTGGCCCCCAAACCGAATCTCACGCTCACCGCCAGCGGAACGGTTGAAGCGGTGCAAGTTGCCATCGCCCCGGAAATTTCTGGCAAGGTGGCCGAAGTTCTGGTGAATGAAGGCGACGCGGTGCGCGCCGGAGACCTGCTGCTGCGCCTCGACGGGACGCTGCTCGAAGCGCAGAAAACCCTCGCCGCCGCGGGCGTGGATACTGCCCAAGCTGCCGCCGCCGCCGCTGAATCTGCCGCCGCTTCGGCGCGGGCGCAAGTTGACCTGGCGCTGATTGCCGCGCTCAACGAGCAAAAACTCACCCGCCTGGCCGACTGGACCGCCGCTGCGCCAACCGAATTTAACCAACCCACCTGGTATTTTGACTCGCCCGAACAGGTTGCCGCCCTCGAATCCGAAGCCGCCGCCGCTCAAACGGCGCTGAAAAAAGCGCAGGACGCCCTCAAATTTACGCAGGAAAAAGCCACCAGCGCCGGTTTTCTGGCCGCCGAAACGCGCCTGGCCGCCGCCCGCGCCGCTTTCCAGGTTGCGACGGATGTGCTGGCAAAAACCGCCAGCGCCGACCAGCCGCTGAAAGATTCGGCCCAACGCGCGCTGGATGACGCCCAATCGGAATTGACCGCCGCCCAAAAAGCCTATGATGACGTGGTCACTACCAGCGGCGCGGCGGATGTTTTGCAGGCGCGCGCTGACCTGGCGATTGCCCAGGAACGCGCCGATTCTGCCGCCGACCGGCTGCGCGCGTTGCAGACCGGGGTCAACTCGCCGAAAGTCGTCGCCGCGCAAAAGGCGGTTGACCAGGCCGAAGCGATGGCTGCGCAAGCCAAAACCGCTATCCGCCAGGCCGAAGCCAATTTGGCGCTGATTCAGGCTCAGGTGGCGAAGTTAACCGTCATCGCCCCGTCCGACGGGGTGATTCTCTCGCGCACGATCGAGCCGGGCGAGGTCGCCAATCCCGGTTCCATCGTGCTCACGCTCGGGAAATTGAGCGAATTGACGCTGACGGTTTACGTAGCCGAAGACCGCTACGGCGAAATTTCGCTCGGCCAGGCGGTGGATGTGACCGTGGATTCTTTCCCCGGTGAAATTTTTGCCGCGACGGTGACACACATCGCCGACCGCGCCGAGTTTACGCCGCGCAATGTGCAAACTGCCGATGGCCGCAAAACGACTGTCTTCGCCATCAAACTGGCGCTGCTCGACCCGCAGGGAAAGTTGAAACCGGGAATGCCGGGAGATGTGGTTTTTAAATAATTATTCAGTTGACCCGTTGACCCGTTGACCCGTTGACCCGTTATCCAGTTAACCGGATAACCGGATAACCGGATAACCGGATAACCGAATAACCGAATAACCGAATAACCGAATAATCGGATAACCGAAAAACCGAAAAACCGAAAAACTGTATGGAGCGCACCCATGACCACCATCTCTCGTTTTGAGGAGATTGAAGCCTGGCAGACCGCCAGAGAGTTGACCAACCTGGTATATACTTTTACAAATCAAGAGAAATTTGCGCGAGATTTTGGGTTAAAAGACCAAATTCGCCGGGCGGCTGTTTCAGTAATGAGCAATATCGCTGAAGGTTTTGAGAGCCAGAGCCAGCCAACGTTTAGCCGTTACCTGCATATCGCCCAGGCATCTGCGGCTGAAGTTCGCAGTCAACTTTATATTGCGCTTGACCAAAAATACATCACCGAAGAAGAGTTTACGCAGGCCTTTGAGATGGCTTATAAAGTCTTACGTCAAATTGTTCGCTTTATTGCTTATCTTCAATCATCATCTGACCGTAAAATTCGGGATGACCAGCCTGAATATACAACCGGATAACCAAACAACCGGACAACCGGACAACTGAACAACCGGACAACCAAACAACCGGACAACCGGACAACTGAACAACCGAACAACCGGACAACTATGATAACCGTTACTCACCTTCACAAATCCTTCGGCCACCTCCGCGCCGTGGATGGCTTGAGCCTGGCGGTGGCCCCCGGCGAAATTTACGGCCTGGTCGGCGCCGACGGGGCTGGAAAAACCACCGTCATGCGCCTGATTTGCGGCGCGCTGACGGCGGACGCGGGCAGCGTCAGCGTGGGCGGGTACGACATCAACCGTCAGACCGAGCAGGCGCGTGGGCTAATCGGCTACCTTTCGCAGCGCTTTTCCATGTACGAAGATTTGACCGTGCTGGAAAATATCCGCTTTTTTGCAGAAGTGCGCGGGCTGAAAGCGGACGAGTGGCTGCCGCGCAGCATGGAAATTTTGGATTTCGTTGGTCTGGCGGCGTTTAAAGACCGCTTTGCCGGGCATCTTTCGGGCGGCATGAAGCAGAAACTTGGGCTGGCCTCGGCGCTGGTGGCCCGCCCGCGCGTTTTACTACTCGACGAACCGACCACTGGCGTGGACCCGGTGACGCGCCAGGATTTCTGGCAGTTGATTATCCGATTGGTTAATCAGTTGTCTGGTTCTCCAGTTGACCGGTTAACTGAACAACCGGACAACCCAAAAACCGGAAAACTGGATAACCGAACAACTGGAAAACCGCATAACCGCGAAGCCCAAGTCTCTGTCCTCATTTCCACCCCCTACATGGACGAGGCCGCCCGCTGCCATCGGATTGGTTTTATGCGTCAGGGCAAAATTGTCGCGGAAGGCACGCCCGGCCAGTTGCGTGCGACCCTCGACGGCCAGATTTTGGAACTGCGCGGCACGCCGCTGATGGAAATTCGCCGCCTGGCGGCTGCGCTGGCTGGCGTGGAAGATGTTCAGGCGTTCGGCGACCGGCTTCACCTGCGCGTGGAAAAAGACCAGGCCGGGGCGGTGACCGAACGCCTGCGCGCCAGCGGTGCCGCCATCAGTTCGCTGCGCCCCCTGCCGCCCACGCTGGAAGATGTTTTCATCAAGATGAGCGTGGAATAGGAGCTTTTATGCCGGTTATCTCTGTTGAAAACCTGACGCGCAAATTTGGCGATTTCACCGCCGTTGATGGTGTTTCCTTTGAAGTCAACGCCGGTGAAATTGTCGGCTACCTCGGCCCGAATGGCTGCGGAAAAACCACCACCATCCGCATGTTGTTGGGGCTGATTGCGCCCACCAGCGGCGCGGCCAATGTGCTGGGCTTTGATGCCTTCACCCAATCGGAACAGGTGCGCGCGCGAGCCGGGTACATGTCGCAAAAATTCGCCATTTACGACGACCTGACCGTCTGGGAAAACATCACCTTTTACGGCGGCGTGTACGGCATCCACGACCTGGCGCGGCTGACGGAAACCCTGGCGCAAGTCGGTCTGACCGGCCACGAGCGTGAACTGACGGCCAGCCTTTCGGCGGGCTGGCGGCAGCGCCTGGCGCTGGCTATCGCCATCGTCCACCGCCCCCAACTTTTATTTTTGGACGAACCGACCAGCGGCGTGGACCCCAACGCGCGCCGCGCTTTTTGGGATTTAATCTACGACCTGGCGGCTGAAGGCGTCACCATTCTGGTCACGACGCATTACATGGACGAAGCCGAATATTGCCATCGCGTTGGCATGATGCGCGACGGGCATTTGCTGGCGCTGGATACGCCGCTGGCGCTGAAAGAGCGTTTCGTGCGCAGCGACATTTGGGAAGTGACCGCCGAGCCGCTGTTGGCGGCCTTCGCCGCGCTGGAAACCGTCCCTGGCGTGGAGCGCGTTGCGCTGGCGGGCGACCATCTGCGGGCGATGGTGGAAAAAGGCCTGAGCGCCGAGAAACTTCGCGCGGCGGTGGAGGCTGTCGGCGGGCAAATTCTCGCCCTGCAGCGCGGAGAACCGACGTTGGAGGATGTCTTCCTGAATCTGGCAAAATCCTGACGGGGTATAATCGGCGCATGAGCAAACGCCAAAAATTGCTGGAAAAAGTCCTATCTGGCTCACGCAACATTGCTTTCAGCGAAATTCTACAGTTGGCGGAAGGTTTTGGCTTTCGCCTTGTTCGCGTTTCTGTTCGTCAGTTTTTGGATTTAATTGAACGTTACAACCTGCATCTGGAGGATTGAAAGTGAAAGACTATCACATCAATATTTTTTTTAGTGATGAAGACGGCGGCTACATTGCCGATATTCCCGATTTGGCGCATTGCTCTGCGTTTGGCGCGACCCCTGAAGAGGCGTTGGCGCAGGTGATGGCGGCGAAACAGGCCTGGCTGCAGGCGGCGCGTGAATTGGGGAAGGCCATCCCCGCGCCGCGTTATCGTCCGGCGATTTATCAGGTTGCGGTGGCTGGTTAACGCTCATGCAAAAAATCCCCATGTCTTCCCCCGATTTGACCGAGGCCGACCGGCAGGCGGTGATGGATGTTCTGAATACGCCCATGCTCAGCCTTGGCCCCAAAGTGATTGCGTTTGAGCAGGCGTTTGCCGCCTACACCGGCGCCAAACACGCCATCGCCGTCAACTCTGGCACGGCCGGGCTGCATTTGTGCGTGCGCGCCGCCGGGCTGACCGCTGGCGATTTGGCGATTACCAGCCCGTTTTCGTTTGTCGCCTCCAGCAACGCCCTGCTTTTTGAAAACGTCACCCCGCTTTTTGTGGATGTGGACCCCGTCACCGGCAACCTGGACCCGCAGCAGGCTGCCGATGCCGCGCAAAATCCCGCCCGCTACCTGCCGCGCCGCGCGCCGACTGACCTGCGTCATGCCGCGCTGAAAGCCATTTTGCCGGTGGACGTTTTCGGCCAGCCCGCCGAACTGGACAAAATTACCGCCGTTGCCCGTCAGCACGGGCTGACGGTCATTGAAGATTCGTGCGAGGCGCTCGGCGCGACCTATCGCGGCAAAATGGCTGGCACATTTGGCGAGTATGGCGTCTTCGCTTTTTACCCGAACAAACAAATGACCACTGGCGAAGGCGGCATCATCATCACCGACGACGACCGCGCCGCCGCCCTGATGCGCGCCCTGCGCAATCAGGGGCGCGCGCCGGGCGATACCTGGCTTTCGCATACCTACCTCGGCTACAACTACCGGCTGGATGAAATGTCCTCCGCGCTGGGGATTGCCCAACTTTCCCGGCTGGAGCAAATGCTGGCGAAACGGGAGCAGGTGGCGGCCTGGTACGCTTCCCGGCTGGCGGAACTGCCCGGGGTGGAGATTCCCGTCATTCGCCCCGAAACCACCCGCATGAGCTGGTTCGTCTATGTCATCCGCCTGCAGGCGAAGATTGACCGCGCCTCGCTCGCCAAACGCCTCGAAACGCGCGGCGTGCCGATTCGCCCGTATTTCCTGCCGATTCATCTTCAGCCGTACATGGTGGAGCGTTTCGGCTACCGCGCGGGCGATTTTCCGGTGACGGAAGACCTGGGGCGGCGCGGCGTGGCGGTGCCATTCAGCGGGGTGATGAGCGAAGCGCAGGTGGAGTACGTTTGCGCCGCCTTGCGTGATGAGTTGCTTGCGCTGGCATGAAATTCTTTTTTCCCCCGAAACAACGCGGTTACCTGGTTCACCTGGCGCTGATGGCGGCGCTGGGGCTGTTGGCCGTTTTCGCCGCCTGGAATGTGTACGGCGTGCCGCTGGATTTGCGCTTCAGCCTGTTCATTGCCCTGTTTCTGGCGACGTTTTTGCCGCTTCCGGCGCTGGCCTACCGCGTCTACGCGCTTTCGCGCGCCAGTTACGGCCTCGACCGCAACACCCTGCGCCTGACGTGGGGCCTGCGCTCCGAGGAAATTCCCGTCGGCGATGTGGAATGGCTGCGCCCCGCGGACGATTTGACTACGCCCCTGGCGCTGCCCTGGCTGCGCTTGCCCGGCGGAATTTTGGGCGTCACCCGTCACCCCGACTTGCGCGAAGTGGAATTTCTCGCCTCGCGCGCCGACAGTTTACTGCTGGTGGCGACGGCGCGTCAGGTTTACGCCATCTCGCCCGCCGACCCGGCTGCTTTTGCCGCCGCCTTCCAGAAAACCGTCGAAATGGGCAGCCTGCGCAACGCCGAATCGCGCTCGGAATATCCGTCTTTTGTGGTTGGGCTGGCCTGGGAAAATCGCCTGGCGCGCGGGTTGTGGGTGGCCGGTCTGCTGATTAATCTCGGCCTGCTGGTGTGGGCCAGCATTTTGCTGCCCGGCCTGCAGCGCCTGCCGCTCGGCTTTGACACGCTGGGGCGTCCGATTGATTTGGCGCCCGCCGGGCAGTTGATTCTCATTCCGCTGCTGAGCGCCCTGCTGGCGCTGGCGGGCTGGCTGGCCGGGCTGTTTTTTTACCGGCGCGAGGAACTGCGTCCGCTGGCGCTGGCGGTTTGGCTTTCCTCTGCGCTTTCCTCGCTGTCATTTTTGCTGGCCGTCTTTTTCATCGTCACCACCCCGCTATGACCACACAACTTTTGGCCGGATTTTTTCTCGCAGTTCTGGTGGCGCTGGCCGCTTTTGGCGCGCGCAGCCTCAGCCGCTCGGGCGCGCTGGCCGCCGCGCTGGTTGGCACTGTCATGTTTGGTATCGGTGGCTGGCGCTGGGCGGCGCTGCTGCTGACATTTTTCATCACCTCCAGCGCGCTCAGCCGCGCCTTCAAAACCCGCAAGCGCGGCCTGAGCGAGAAATTTTCCAAAGGCAGTCAGCGCGATGCCGGGCAGGTTTTTGGCAACGGCGGCCTGGCGACGTTTTTCGCCGGGCTGTGGTTTTTCTTCCCCGGTCAGATTTGGGTTTGGGCGGCGTTTGCGGCCTCGCTGGCCGCCGTCAACGCCGACACCTGGGCGACGGAATTGGGCGTACTCAACCCGCATCCGCCGCGCCTGATTACCTCGCTGGAAATAGTGGAAAAAGGCACCTCGGGCGGCATTTCGCTGATTGGCACGCTGGCTGCCCTGGCCGGGTCGGCGCTGATTGGCGGGCTGGCCGCCCTGCTCGCCCCGCTGACGGTTTCGCCGTGGCTGGCAGTCTGGGTCACGCTGGCCGGTTTTTTCGGCGCGCTCTTCGACAGTTTTCTCGGCGCGACGGCGCAGGCGATTTATTTTTGCCCAAATTGTCAAAAAGAAACCGAACGCCACCCCCTGCACACCTGCGGCGCGCCGACCACCCTGCTGCGCGGCTGGCGCTGGCTGGATAATGACCGGGTGAACTTTGCCTGCGCCCTGTTTGCCGTGCTTGTGGTGGTGATTTTGGTGTAAAACGTCAGAAACAAAAAAAGCGCCAACGTTTTTTTTGACGTTGGCGCTTTTGATTTTAGTGGTGATGCCCGTCACCGTGAGCGTGACCGTGCTCCGTCTCTTCCGCGCTGGCCGCGCGCAGGCCGACGATTTTTACGTCAAAATTTAATTCCTTGCCCGCCAGCGGGTGATTGAAATCCAGCCGAATCACGTCGTCAGTCACCAAATCAATCCGCGCGTACATCGGCTGACCGTGTTCGTCCTGCACTTGCAATTCCGTGCCAACCTCTGCCGGAATATTTTCGGGGAAATCGGCGCGCGGCACATCGGCGTAGGCATCCGGGTCCAATTCGCCGTAGCCATCCGCCGCGCTGACGGTCACTTTTTTGCTCTCGCCAACCGCCATGCCGTACAACTCATTTTCCAGGCCGGGGATGATGTTGCCGACGCCCTGCAAAAATTCTAGCGGTTCATGTCCAACCGAGCTGTCCATCAACTCACCATCCACCAGCAGACTGTATTCCAGCGAAACAATCTGGCCGTCCTCAACCTTGCTCACTTCACTCATTGCGTCTCCTTGTTTTTTTTTCTGGCTAAATAGGTGTGGGGGGTAGCCAGCAAGTTTGCATTTTACTTGCTTTTTTTATTTTGGGCGTAAAATATCCGTATGAATCGAACCGAAACTTTGACATCCCTGCAAACGAAATCGCCTGATGTGCTGATTGTCGGCGCGGGCATCAACGGCGCGGGAACTTTCCGCGACCTGGCATTGAACGGCGTGAACGTGGCGCTGATTGACCGGGGCGACTTCTGCTCCGGGGCATCGTCCGCTTCCTCGCACATGGCGCACGGCGGTATCCGCTACCTGGAAAATGGCGAATTTCGCCTGGTGCGCGAGGCGGTACGCGAGCGCAATCGCATGATTGAAAACGCGCCGCACCTCGTCAAGCCCCTGCCAACCGTCGTGCCGATGTTCAAGATTTTCTCCGGCCTGTTGAATGCGCCCTTCAAGTTTTTGAACCTGCTCGACAAACCCGCCGAGCGCGGCGCAATCGTCATCAAAATTGGGCTGATTTTCTACGACGCCTTCACCCGCGCCCAAAAAACCGTCCCGCCGCACAAATTTGACAGCCGCCAAAAATCGCTGGAAAAATACCCGCAGCTGGCGCCAGACATCAAATTCACCGCCACCTATTACGACGGGCAAATTCTCAGCCCGGAGCGCTACGTCACCGAATTGATTCTGGATGGCGAAGCCGATGGCGGGCGGGCGCTCAACTACGTTTCCTTTGTCGGCGCGGAAAATGGCGCGGCGTTACTGCGCGACGAACTGACCGGCGCCACCTTCCCCCTGCAGCCGAAAATCATCATCAACGCCGCCGGGCCGTGGATAGACGCCGTCAACCGCTCATTTGGCGTCAGCAATCGCTACATTGGCGGCACCAAAGGCTCGCACCTGGTCTTGAATCATCCCGAGCTGCGTCAGGCTATCGGCAAAAACGAATTTTTCTTTGAAAATAAAGATGGCCGCATTGTCCTGATTTTCCCCTTCCACGACAAAGTCATCATCGGCACCAGCGACATCCCCCTCGAAAACCCGGACGAAGCGCGCTGCACACCTGCCGAAGAGCAATACTTTTTTGACCTGGTTTCGCGCGTTTTCCCCTCCATTCAGGTAGGGCCGCAGCATGTTGTCTTTCGCTTCTCTGGCGTGCGCCCGCTGGAATTTATGCAGGCCAAAACGACCGGCCAAATCACCCGCGACCACAACATCAAGGAAGATCGCCTCGGCGAGATTCCGGCCTATTCGCTGGTTGGCGGCAAATGGACGAGTTACCGCGCCTTCAGCGAGCAGGTGACTGATAAGGTGCTTGCCGGGCTGCAACAGACGCGCCGCGCCGGGACGCAGTCACTGGCTGTCGGCGGTGGCAAAGACTATCCGCGCGTCGGCTTGGCGCAGATTGAATACATCAAACAAATTGCTGAGGAAACCGGCCTGGGCGATTACATTCCGCGCAATTTGTTCGAGCGTTATGGCATGCGCGCCATGCAAATTGCCCGCTTCATTCGAGATGCCGCCGCGGTCGAACCGCTTGCCGCGCTCCCCGGCTGGACGGTGGGCGAAGTGCGTTTCCTCGTCGAGCGCGAAAAAGTCGTCCATGTGGAAGATATTCTCATCCGCCGCTCCACGTTGGCCTGGTTGGGCAACGTCACCCGCCCGGTAGTGGAAGAAATCGCCCAAATCGTGGCGGCCAGCCTCGGCTGGGGCAATTCACAGGTCAATAGCGAAGTGGAGAGAGCGCTGGATGTGTTGCGGGAGAAGCATGGGGTGATGTTGTAATCTGATGTTGTGTAGTCTTGAGAATCTGGAGTTTATCGCAATGGCCTTGAGATATAAGCGCGACCTGCTAATTCATTTCCTGCCGTCCGGAAAGCGCCCGCAAGAGGGTGTTTTGGTCGGCGTATTCCAGGTCGCCGCCGACGGGCAGGCCGCGCGCCAGGCGGGTGAGGTGTACGCCGAAGGGCAGTAGCTGCTGACGCAGATAAAGCGCGGTGGCGTCGCCTTCCATGCTGGGGTTGGTAGCCAAAATGATTTCTTTGGCCGCGCCCTGCGCCACGCGCGCCAACAAAGGGCGGATTTTCAAGTCATCGGGGCCGATGCCCTCAATCGGCGAAAGCACGCCGTGCAGGACGTGATATTTTCCTTTGTAGACGCCGACCCGCTCCAGCGCAATCACATCCAGCGGCTCTTCCACCACACAGATGATGGCTTCCTCGCGGGCGGCGCTTTCGCAAATTTCACAGCGTTCGCGCCCAGCCAGCATGATGTTGAAACATTCCGGGCAAAGCGCCGTCTGTGATTTGAGCGCCGTCAGCGCTTCGGCCAGTTGGGTGGAAATTTCTTCCGGCGCGCGCAGCAAATAAAAAGCCAGGCGCGAGGCGCTTTTTGGCCCAATCCCCGGCAGACGTTCCAGGGCGGTGATCAGATTTTGGATGGGTTCGGGGAGCAGCATATTAAAACGGCAGGCCGCCCGCCAGCGGGCCCATGCGCTGCTGCTGTAGCTCGCGTGATTTTTCGAGCGCCATGTTGACCGCCGTCAGCAGCATATCCTGAAGCATTTCGGCGTCGGCGTCTTTCAAAAAGGCGGGGTCAATTTCGACGCCGGTGCATTTCTGGTCGCCGGTCATGCTGATTTTGATGGCGCCGCCGCCGGAAGTGGCGCTGACGGTTTCGAGCGCCAACTGCGCCTGGGTTTCTTCCATTTGTTTTTGCAGGCGCTGAATTTGCTGCATTATACCGGCCTGCCCACCGCCCACTGCGGGCGCGCGATTAAATCCTTTTGCCATAAAAAATCTCCTTTTACTGAATATCCACAATTTCCCCGCCAAGCTGATTGGCGGCGGCGACCATGCCGTCGGGTTTGACGTGCGCGGGCAGGGCTTTTTTTCCGGCAACGACGGCCTGCAGGGGCAAATCGGCGCCGAGCAGTTCGCGCATGGCGGCGCGAATCAGGTCAAGCGCTTCGGGGCGGTTGAATTTTTCCTGCAAAATGTCGCTGGCGAAGGCCACCAGCAAAATTCCCTCGCGGATTTCGAGCGGCCTGCCGGAATTGAGCAGGGCGGCGACGCCGGTGTCTTTGGCTTTCACCAGCGAGGCGATTTGCTTCCAGGCTTTGGTGATGGCTTCAAAGGCGGGCGCGCCCCCTGCCGGGCCGGATTCTGCGCCCGCAGCCGGTTGCCCGCTGTCAGCGGGGAGGCTGCGCGCGGGAGACGCTTCGGGCGGGGCCGAAACTGCCAGTTTGGCGTTCACTTTCGGCGCTGGACTCGTTTCCATCTGCATTTGCGGCGCTTCGAGCATTTCGGCAAAGGCCAGTTCGAGGCCGAGCGAGGGCGCCCAGCCGCCGCGCGGGTCGGTGGCGGCGGCGTTGAACGCGCGCATCATGCGCAAAATTTCGGCAGTGGGTAAGCGGCTGGCCTGCTGTTTCATTTGAGCGCGGGCGTCGGCGGTGACTTCGACCTGTTCGCCGTTGCCAAGTTGCAAGAGCAAAATATTGCGTAAATATTCGACCACCTGACGCGCCAAAGCGCGGGCATCCGCGCCGCCATCCAGGGCGTGATGAATTTCGTTCAGGCCGCGCGCCGGGTCCTGGTCGAGCAGGGCTTGAACGAGCGCAATCACGGATTGGCTGGTGGCGGTGCCAAGCACGGTTTGGGCAGTTTCGAGGGTGATGTTGCCGCCCGCCGAGGCGAGCTGGTCGAGCAGGGAAATGGCGTCGCGCAAGCCGCCAGCGGATTGGCGGGCGATGAGCGTCAGGGCGTCGGCGTCGGCGGAGATGTTCTCGCTCTGGCAGATTTCATTCAGGCGGCGGGTGATTTCGCCGAGCGGGAAGCGGCGAAATTCGTGCCGCTGACAGCGTGAAAGCACGGTGGCCGGGATTTTGTGAATTTCGGTGGTGGCGAGGATGAAAATGGCGTGCGGTGGCGGTTCTTCGAGAGTTTTCAGCAGGGCGTTGAAGGCCGCGGTCGAGAGCATGTGAACTTCGTCAATGATGTAAACTTTGTAGCGTCCCTGGCTGGGGGCAAAGTTGATTTTGTCGCGCAGGTCGCGCACATCTTCGACCGAGGTGTTGGATGCGGCGTCAATTTCGATTAAATCCATGAAGCGGTTTTCGTTGACGGCCAGGCAGTTGGCGCATTCATTGCACGGGCGTTTGGCTTTATCTTCGGCCAGGCAGTTGACGGCTTTCGCCAGCAGACGGGCGGCGGTGGTTTTGCCGGTGCCGCGCGGCCCGCTAAACAGGTAGGCGTGGGCGACACGTTCACCCGTGACGGCATTTTTCAACGTCTGGATGACGTGTTCCTGGGAGACGACTTCGTCCCAGGAAAGCGGGCGCCATTTGCGGTAGAGGGCCTGAGTCATGAGTTATCCTTCCGCGTTCTGCATTTTGATGGCCACCCAGTCGTTGATTTGGCGCTGCTCAACAAAGGTCAGGCCGTGGTTTTCACCGGCGGCGCGCACATCGGCGGCCAGGTGCTGCAGGATGCCAGAGAGGATGATGACGCCGCCGGGGGCAATCAGGTCGACCAGACCAGCCTCGAAGAGGCGCACCAGCACCGGGGCCAGGATATTCGCCAGGACGAGCGGGGCCGTTTTCAGCGGGAAAGCGCCGCTTTTGATTTCGGTCACCGAACCCAGGCCGAGGAGAAATTTTTCGGCGGGGATGTCGTTCAGGTCGGCGTTTTCGCGGCTGTTTTTGACGGAAGCCGGGTCAATATCCACGCCCAGCGCCAGCTGCGCGCCGAGTTTGAGCGCGCCGATGGAGAGAATGCCCGAGCCGCAGCCCACGTCAATCACGGCGGCGGGAATTTGGACGGTTTCCAGCAGTTCGAGGCAGAGTTGGGTGGTGGGGTGCGTGCCGGTGCCGAAAGCCATGCCGGGGTCAATTTTGATGGCGAGCCGGTCGGGGGTCGGGTTTTCCAGCCAGGCGGGGAGAATGAGCAGTTTTTCGCCAATCGGAATCGGGTGGTAGCGGGTTTTCCAGGCTTCCATCCAATTTTGGTCGGCGATGGGGGTGAAGGTGGGCGCGGGCAAGGGTTGAATCATGCCGAGGTAGTAGAGCGCTTCTTCCAATTTTTGGCGGGTTTCTTCCAGGGTTTCATCGGCGGGCAGGTAGGCGCGCACGGTGACATCGCCAACCGGTGTGCCTTCGTCTTCCTCGTCATTGAATTTAACGGCCTGTTCGGTGGCGACGCCGTTGGGGGCAAAACGCGCCAGCACGTCGGCCACAAATTCGGCCAGCTCGCCGTTGACAGTCAGGGATACTTCAAGCCAGTTGGTCATTTTTCTCTCTTACCCGCCCATGGCGTCGTTGAGCCAGTCAAAAAAGCCTTTTTCGTGGGTTGGTTTTGGGGTGGAGCCGAGTGTGGCGGCCAGCTTTCCAAACAAATCGCGCTGTTCGGAAGTTAATTTGGTGGGAATTGCGATGTTGATGGCAATTTTTTGGTCGCCGCGTCCACTTTGACGGACGTGTGGCACGCCTTTGCCACGCAGGGTGAAAATTTTCCCCGGCTGAGTTCCGGCAGGAATTTGCAGTTTTTCCACGCCGTCCACCGTTGGAATTTCAATTTCTGCGCCCAGCACGGCCTGGGCAACATTAATCGGCTGGTCGAGTAGAATATCGTCTTCGCGGCGCTTGAAAAATTCGTGCAGTTTGACCTCTACCACTAAAAACAGGTTGCCGTTGGGGCCGCCATTACTGCCCGGCTGGCCTTCCCCCGGCAGGCGGATTTGCATACCGTTATCTACGCCTGCGGGAACTGAGACCATTTTACGAATTTTCTTGCGTTCCAGGCCGTGTCCCGAACAGGTGTGGCAAACTTTTTCGATGATTTGTCCACGCCCCTGGCAGGCCGGGCATGGCACAGTTTCAACCATCTGCATGATGAAGGTCTGGCGCACCTGACGCACTTCGCCGCGCCCGCCGCAGGTGGGGCAGGATTTGACGCTGGAGCCGGGTTCGGCCCCGTTGCCGTGACAGGTGGAACAGGTTTCATCCCGCTCGAAAGAAATTTCCTTCTCTACGCCGAAAATGGCCTCGTTAAACGTGAGCGCAATTGACATCTGCAAGTCGCGTCCGCGCCGGGGCGTGTTACGGCGCGAATTGCCGCGGCCTCTGCCCATGCCGCCAAAGCCGAACAGTTCTTCAAAAATATCTTCAAAGTGAACATTGTATCCCTGCGATCCGCCCATGTCACCCAGCCCGGCGCGGCCATAGCGGTCGTAACGGGCGCGTTTATCGGCGTCGGAAAGCACGCTGTAGGCTTCGTTGATTTCTTTGAATTTCTCCTCGGCGTCGTCTTCCTTGCTCACGTCGGGGTGGTATTGGCGCGCTAGTTTACGGAAGGCGCTTTTGATTTCATCAGGCGAGGCAGCGCGCTCTACGCCTAGAATTTCGTAATAGTCACGGTTGGTTGGCATGATCGTTTATCTCTAAAGGAGTTTGGTTTCCGCGTCCGAGTTGGGGCGCGAAGGCAGGCCGCGCATGGCTTGCAGGGCCAGGTTGAGCATTTCGGTGCGGGTTTTTAGCAGGCGCACGTCGCCTGAGGTGATGACGCCCCGCAGCCCGATCAGCGTTGCGCCGACTTCGTTGCGCACTGCTGCAGAGACCTGCGAACTGTGTTCGCGCAGGGCGTTTTCGGCAAAGTCAATGGCTTGCTCGGCCAGGTTGCGGGCTTCGATGGCGTCGCGGCGCTCGTGGTCAATTTTGGCGTTGGCGGTGGCATCGCGGCGCATCTGTTCGACTTCTTCGCGCGAAAGGCCGGAGGAAGCCGTCAGCGTGATGTGTTGGGTGCGCCCGGTGGATTTGTCGCGGGCAGTTACTTTTAGAATGCCGTTGGCGTCAATGTCGAAGGTCACTTCAATTTGTGGCATCCCGCGTGGGGCGGGGGTAATGCCTTCCAAAACGAAACGCCCCAGGGTCTTGTTATCTTGTACCATCGGACGCTCGCCCTGTACAACGCGAATTTCCACTTTGGGTTGATTGTCGGCGGCGGTGGAGAAGACTTCGGTGGCGCGGGTGGGAATGGCGCTGTTGCGCGCCAGCACCGGGGTGGCAACGCCGCCCATGGTTTCAATCGAAAGCGTTAACGGGGTGACATCCAGCAAGAGTAAATCGGTTACCTGCCCGCTCAACACGCCGCCTTGAATGGCCGCGCCAATCGCCACGACCTCATCGGGATTGACGCCTTTGTGCGGGTCTTTGTTGAAAAATTTACGCACCACCTTCTGAATGGCAGGCATGCGCGTCATGCCGCCGACCAGAACCACGTCCTGAATTTTGGAGGGCGTCAGACCGGCATCTTGCAGGGCCTGGCGCATCGGAATCAGGGTGCGTTCCACCAGGTCGGCGGTTAATTGCTCCAGCCGGGCGCGCGTCAGCGAAACGGCCAAATGCTTCGGCCCCAGCGCATCTGCCATCAGGTAGGGCAGGTTGATTTCAGTCTGGAGCGTGGATGAAAGTTCAATTTTGGCTTTTTCTGCGGCTTCCTTGAGGCGCTGCATGGCCTGCTTGTCGCCGCGCAGGTTGGTGTTTTGTTCGCGCTCAAATTCTTTCAGCAGAAACTCGATCACGCGCTGGTCAAAATCATCGCCGCCCAAAAAGGTATCGCCGCTGGTGGAACGCACTTCAAAGACGCCGTCGCCTACTTGCAGCACCGATACGTCGAAGGTGCCGCCGCCCAGGTCGTAGACCACCAGCGTTTCGTTTTTTCTTTTGTCCAGGCCATAGGCCAGCGCCGAGGCGGTTGGTTCGTTGATGATGCGCAAAACTTCCAGCCCGGCAATTTTCCCGGCGTCTTTGGTGGCGTTGCGCTGGGCGTCATTGAAGTAGGCCGGGACGGTAATTACCGCCTGGGCGACCTCCTCGCCTAAGAAGGCCTCCACATCTGTTTTGAGTTTCGCCAGTATCATGGCAGAGACTTCGGGCGGGGCGTATTCTTTCCCGGCCATGCTGACGCGTGCGTCACCATTTTCGGCGGAAGTTACCTGATAGGGGACGTGTTCCAGCGTGCGTTGAACCATTTCATCTTCAAACTTGCGCCCCATAAAACGCTTGACCGAAAAAACGGTGTTTTGCGCGTTGATGATGGCCTGGTTACGGGCTGGGCGGCCAACGATGCGTTCACCGTTTTTGTTAACGGCCACGACCGATGGCACCAGGCGTTCCCCCTCCGCTGAGGGGATGACGACCGGCTCATTGCCCACCATGATTGCGACCACTGAGTTGGTCGTTCCCAAATCTATGCCAATAACTTTGCTCACGCGAACTCCTGACAATGGACGTTGGAATGGCGCCGATTGTCCTTCATCTGTGGTTTATTGTGGTCTATTCGGCTACTTTAACCAGCGCCGGGCGCAAAACAAGGTCACCTTGCAGGTAGCCTTGCCGTAAAACAGCAATCACTGTGCCAGAAGCGTGCGCCTCCGAAGCCTCTTGTAAAATGGCTTCGTGAAACCTGGGGTCAAACGGCTGCCCTTCGGCTTGCAGGCGCGTCACGCCTTCTTTTTCCAGCAAGGTCTGAAACTTGCGATAAATTAGCTCGACGCCATTTGCCCAAACATCTTCTGCCGGGCGATTTTGCAGCGCAAGCTGCAGGTCGTCCATCACAGGCAAAAATTTCTTAATGAGTTCGCCTGTTGCTTGTGACCAGATTTGTGATTTTTCCTGTTCCATGCGGCGGCGGAAATTGGTGAAGTCGGCGCGTTCGCGCAGCAGGGCATCGAGATATTCTTGCGATTTGGCCTGAGCGGCGGCGAGTTGAGTTTTCAACCCATCAAGTTCTTCCGCGCCGGAAGCAGAAGCGCCCTCAGCCGGAGAGGCGCTACCGTTGCTGGTATCTTTTTCTTTCCGTTTGTTTTTTTTGTCAGTCATGTTACTTGCTCACTCGCTTGATAAAGGATTTTGTTCGCCCGAGAAGGCGTCATTGACCAGTTCACTTAATAAACCGGCCACGTAACGCACTGTCGGAATGGTGCGATTATACGACATGCGCAGCGGGCCAAGCACTCCTAAAGTTCCGGTTACCTGGCCGGGGATGCCATAATGCGCTAACACGATCGAGCATTGGCGCAACTCTACCCAGGCGCTTTCGCCGCCGATGAGCACTTGCATGCCATCTACGCCGCCTTCAGCCTCGGTGCGTGTCAGTAATTCGCGCAATAAATTGCGTTCGTCTAAAAGCCGCAAGGCGCGCCGCGCCTCATCCGAGTCGTTAAACTCTGGCTCGGATAACACGTTGAACAGACCGTCATAATACAACTGTCCGCCTGCTCGTTTTGCCACGCGGCGTAACGCTTGCGCCACAAGCATGGCAATATCGGCTTCCAGGGCGTCGGCGCGCGAGACTAAATTGGTAATTTCTTCAGCGTCGCGCCCGGCGCAAAGTTGATTTAGGCGGTTGGCTATGGCTGAGAGACGTTCCTGCGTCACTGGTTCGGCCAGCGCTAAAATTTGTTGGTTGACCTCACCGCCCATCAGCACCAGCACCAATAATATCTGCCGTCCCTGAGTTGAAATCAGTTCGAGGTGCTTGTAGCGCGACTGAACTGCATGAGGTGCGGTAATCAGCGAAATTGCCTGCGACTGGCGCGCCAGCACCGAAACTGCCAGCGTCATCCACTGTTCTACCTCAGGTTTTGCTTGACGAAACTGCTGGCTGATGGTGAACTGCACCGGTTCTGGCAATTCAGCCTGGCGCAGCATGGCGCTGACGAAGTAACGGTAGCCTGCCTCGCTGGGGATGCGCCCGGCGGAAGTGTGCGGCTGACGTAAATAGCCCAATTCTGTCAACGCCGCCATCTCGTTGCGAACGGTGGCCGAACTCGTCTCCAGCCGATAATGTTCCAGCAGGCGCTGTGAACCTACCGGTTGGGCCGACTCGATGTAGTCGCGCACGACCAGTAGAAGAATTTTTTGTTGTCGCTCGGTTAAGTCGGTCATCTCTAATTTTTTTATAAATGTTAGCACTCTTAAATTGCGAGTGCTAACATTACCCCCTATGATAACACTGCCGGTGATTGCTCACAAGTTGCCAAATTTCACCGGGTGTGCGGTGAATGGAGTGCAAAATCTTCGCGAAGCACCCTGCAAAGGGCCTGATTTTGCTCGAAAGTCGGGAGGCTTTCGACTCCATCCCTGACATGATTTGCGCGCACACTTTGCGCTATTGCCCCTTTTCCTTTTCGGAAACATCTCCATGGAGGATTGGGCTGCCCTTTTTTTTCTCAAGTATTTCCATAAATTTTTCCAGCACCTGTGGGTCGAAGTGTTTGCCGCTTTGGGCGCGGAGGTATTCCAGCGTGTTCTCCTTCGTCCAGGCGGGGCGGTAGGGGCGGTCACTGGTGAGCGCGTCCCACACATCCGCGACGGCGAAAATTCGGGCGGCGATGGGGATTTCCTGGCCTTTTAGCCCGCGCGGATAGCCAGAGCCATCCCATTTTTCGTGATGGCAGTAGGGAATATCCAGCGCGGGGTGCAGGTATTCGATCGGCAGGAGCATTTCATAGGCCAGCTGAACGTGACTTTGCATGATGCGGCGTTCTTCGTCGTTGAGCGGGCCGGGTTTGAGCAGAATGCTATCCGGCACGCCGATTTTGCCGATGTCGTGCAGAAGCGCGCCGCGCCGCAGGTGCAGCATTTCCTGTTCGCTCAATTTGCAGCGTTTTGCCAGATTCATAGCCAGGTCGGTGACACGCTGGGTGTGGCCTTCGGTTTCTTCGTCGCGCAATTCCAGGGCGCGCGACCAGCCTTCGATGGTGGCGTCGTAGGCCAGGGAAATTTCGAGGTTGGAGCGCTGCAGGTTTTCAAACAATTGGGCGTTGTCAATGGCGATGGCGGTTTGCCCGGCGAGCGTTTCCAGAAAGTTAAGCCAGTCGGGGCTGGGGTGCAGTTCGGCGCGCGAGAAAACCTCCAGCACGCCGCGAATTTCGCCCTTGCTGATGAGCGGCACAACGCAGTAGCCAATAAAATGCTCACCGGCCAGGAGCGAGGCGCGCGTAAAATCAGCGGAGGCCTCGTTCAGGTTGGTGAGATAGGTGGTGTGGCCTTCCAGCGCGGCGCGTCCGGCGTGGCCGTCTCCCAGCCGCACCAGGGTGCGCTCAATGGCGCGGGTGTAAAATCCCTGGCCGCTTTCGTATTCCAGCGTTTGCAGGGCGGGGTGAAACAAAAGCACGGCGGCGGCGTCTACGCCAAGCTGCGACAGGCTGTAGATGAGAATGGTTTGCAGGCCGGGGCGCATGTTGAAGGATGAGCTGATGGCGCGGTCAATTTTGCGCAGGGCTTGCAGGTTTTGCAGGCGGCGTTCGGTTTGTTGGTGGAGTTGAGCGCGGTATAGGGCATTGCCGGTGATTTCGGCGATGGTGTCAAGCAGGCGAATTTCGTTGGGGGCGAAGGTGCGCTCACCGGGCGCGGCCACCAGCAGAACGCCCAGAATTTTCTGAGGAGAGCGGATCGGGACGCAGGCGCCGCCCCAGCCGGGTGGAAATTTATGCACCGCTTCGGGACGCGCGAGCGGGTCGGCGACGAAATTTGGGGTGACGTAGTTGTGCCCGCTGGTGAAGACGCGCCCGAAGATGCCTTCGTCGGGCGACTGTGGCGTTTCTTGGGTTTCGGCCAGCCAGCCGCGCGCGACGGTTTGGGCGAGTTTGCCGCTGGTTTCGTCGAGCAGGTTGATTGAGCCAGTCTCGATGTGCAGCACGGCCAGGGTTTCTTCGAGGCTGGCCGCCAGCAGTTCGGTGGGTTGGGTGATGGTGCGGGTGGCAGTCGAAAGGCGGTTGAGCGCTTCCAACTCTGTGACGCGTTGACGGACTTCCTCGAACAGGCGCGCGTTCTGAATGGCGGCGGCAGTTTGGGCGGCAAACAGCGAGAGCAGGCGCTCATCCGCTTCTGTAAATTTCCGTTGGCTGTCGCCAGCCTCGTGCATGACCAGCACGCCGATCAACTCATCCTGATAAATCATTGGCGTCTCGAGGGTGGCGCGGATAGGGATGCCCTCGTATTTTGAAGAACGACCCTCCCAGGTCATGTAATCATCTATCCGCATGGTCTGACGGGTTTGGGCGACTTTACCAGCCAGCCCTTCGCCCAGGGAGAGACGTGTGCCAATGGGGATGGAAGGATGCGTAAATACTTTTATTTCTAGTATTTTGGATGCCGGGTCATAGAGATACATGCCGACCCCGGTGATGCCGAACAAGCGGCGGGCGCTTTCGGTGATGTCTTTCAACACATCCTCCAATGAGATATTCCCGGCCAGCGCCTGGCTGCTTTCGTACAGCGCGGCAAACTCAGCGGCGCGGCGGCGGATTTCTTCCTCGGCTTGCGCCCGCTTGGTGATGTCGTGAATAATGGCGGTATAGAAATGACCTTCGTCAACCTGCCATTCCGATAGCGAAAATTCCACCGGGAATTCGCTGCCGTCTTTGCGCAGCCCCCCCGCTTCAATGCTTTTCCCGATGATGTGTTTCTCTCCGCCGGACTGTACGCGCGCCATGCCTTCCAAATGCGCGGCGCGATAACGCTCTGGCAGCAAGAGGGTCAGCGGCTGTCCGCTGATTTCGATTTCGGTATAGCCAAATAGTTGTTCCGCGCCTTGATTCCAACTGACGATGTTCCCCGCGCTATCTGCAGAGACGATGGCGTCGCTGGCAGTTTGCGTCAATGCCCGATAACGTTCCTTGCTGGCTTCCAGCGCTTTTTCATTTTCTTTGCGCTCGGTGATATCTTGTTTGATAGCGATAAAATGCGTGACCGCGCCGTTCTTATCTAGCACAGGCGTAATCGTTTCCTCTTCAGCATATAAAGTTCCGTCTTTGCGTTTGTTGATGAGTTCGCCGCGCCAGACTTCGCCTGAAAGGATGGTTGCCCATAAGTTTTTATAAAACTCATTCGGCTGTTTGCCTGATTTAAGAACACGCGGATTTTTTCCGATGACTTCTTTTTTAGAGTAGCCCGTCAACGTGCTCCATGCCGGGTTGACCCATTCAATCGCGCCGTTTTTATTTGTGATGGCAATGCCGGTTGCCGCCGCTTCAAGCCCGGTGGCGAGCAGGTGCATTTGCTCTTCCGCTTGCTTGCGCTCGGTGATGTCTCGCGCCACCCAGAGCGTGTTATCGTTATCCATGGGCGAGATGGACGTGGAGAACCAGACTTCGCGTTCGCCAATTTTCAATTGATATTCGATGCGAGCGGTTTCGCGCGTTTCCAATACTTGTCGCACCGTGCCGAGAAAAGTCTCTGCCTGTTCCACTGGGAAGACGTCCCGCAGGTTTTTACCGAGCAGCTCTTCAGGCGGCTTGATGAGCAACGCAGGGTTGGTGGGCGCAATCTTGCGATAGACTCCGTCCCGGTCAATCACCAAGACCACATCCTGCATGGAGGCGAACAGGGCGCGCAGTTCCGCTTTGGAGGCGGCGAGTTCCTTTTCCGCCAGTTTGCGCGCGGTGACGTCGCGCACAACGCTCTGGATGTGGAGCGGCTGTCCATCGGCGCCCCGCACCAGTTCGACGTTGATCTCCACCGGCACAAGGTCGCCGTTCTTTTTACGGAAAATACGCTCATACAGTGGGACATGCTCACCGGCGAGCAAGCGCTTCATTACCTGCTGGCTTTCCGGCAATTGGACAGAAACATCTTTGAATGAGAGCTTCAGGATTTCGTCATGAGTGTATCCCAGCATTTCGGCGGCGCGCGGGTTGGCATCCAGGTGGCGGCCTTCCAAATCCAGGATGAAGATGGCATCGTGCGTTTGCTCGAACAGCGAACGATAACGGATTTCCGCCTGGCGCTTGGCGTCTTCCGCCAGTTTGCGCTCGCTGATGTCGCGGATGATGATCTGCGTGGCAGGTTTGCCCTCATACGCGATGGGTGCGGCGGCAACTTCGACATCAATCGGCTGCCCGTCCAGGGTCACGAATTTCTCCTCCAGCAGGGAGGCCGGCAAGTGGTTTTCGTAACTGCGCCGGACACGCTGCATGGCGATGGCTCGGAAATCGGGGTGGACAAGCTGGATGACCGGCAAGCCGACCAGGTCTTGCGGGCGGTCGGCGTGGAAGAGTTTCACCGTCGCGGCATTGACGTACACCACTTTGCCTTCGCAGTGAATGCCGATGCCGTCGGGTGAGAGTTCGACCAAGGTGCGATAGCGCGCTTCGCTCTCACGCAGGGCAACTTCCGCCCGCACCCGCTTGGTGACATCGCGCGCCACGCTATACACAAACGGCGCGGCCAGGGCCTCAGCCTGCAAAGTGTTGTTGAATTCCAGAATGTGGATTTCGCCATCGGCGGTTTGGATGCGCATCAGGCCGCGCGCCTGGCCCTCGGTTTGAATCTCGGCCAAATACGCATCGAAACGATCGCGCACTTCCGGCGCAAGAATGTCGCGCAGGTTCATCTTCAACAGCGTTGCATTGGAATAGCCCGATATTTTCGTTCCGGCTTCATTGACAAAGAGCAGGTTACCTTGCAAGTCGTGCGTGCAGATCATATCCTGGCTGTTCTCCACCAGGTCGCGGTAATGTTCTTCGCTGACCTTCAGCGCCTTCTCTATTTGCTGGCGTTCCTCTTCCAGCCGTTTTTTTTCAAGCGCCGACTGAATGGTCTTGGGCAGGCGGCGGATGTGTGTGGGCGTTTTGATGACGTATTCCGCCGCGCCTCGTTGCATGGCTTCCAGCGCAATCTCTTCGGAGCCGGTGCCTGTTACGATGATAACGGGCAGAGTCGCGTCCTTAGCCTTGACTGCATCCAAAACCTGCAAGCCCTGGAAGCCGAGGATGTTGAAGTCGCTCAGGACGAGGTCAAAGCCTCCTTTGGCGAGAGCCGCTTCAAAGTCGGCGCGCGAAGCGGCTTGAGTCAGTTTGAATCCGCCGTGTTCTTTGAGCGCGTCGCGCACCAGTTCGCGGTCGAGCGGATTATCGTCAACGTATAAAATACGAATAAGTTTGTTCATAAATGATTCTCCGGGGGCGAGATGTTAAGCGACAACCAGTAGCCATTGATTTCCCGAACGACGCCCAGAAAGCCTTCAAACGAAACAGGCTTGACCAGATAACTGTTCGCGCCAATGTCATAAGAGAGGGCGCGGTCGCCTTCGTCTTTCGATGAGGTGAGAATGACGACGGGAATGCGTTTGAGGACGGGCGTGGATTTGACCTGACGCAACACTTCAAAACCGTCCACGCCGGGCAGTTTCAAATCCAGCAAAATAAGATTGGGCGTGGGATAAGTTTTGCGGTCGCTATATTTTCCGCGTCCGAAAAGATAATCCAGCGCCTCCTGTCCGTTGGATGCAACGTGGATTTTATTTTCAAGGCGCGCTTCCTTGAATGCATCGAGCGTCAACTCGACATCCATGCGGTTATCTTCGACGAGCAGTATGTGGGCGGGGTGGTTCATGGGTCATTCCTTGTGAGAGCGTGGGGGAATCGTGGAGGGTGTATCGTGAAATCGTGGAGCGTGTAGCGTGGAGGGTGGAGCGTCGCTTCACGACTCACGCTTCACGCTTCACGTCCCTTACACTCCACGTCTCTTACGCTCCACGTCGCTATCGCTTCACGTCACTACGCGGTTTCCACTTTTCGGGTTCAGCCATCATCAACGTCAGTTGACTGCAAACGTGTTCATAGTGGTCGGTCAATTCCTTGTGCGTATCGGCGGCGAGGTAGCCAAAGCGCAGGGCGAAATCCAGCCAGACAATGGTCTCCGCAGATTCAGCGTCCGAGTCGCTCAACTTGCTTACAAAGTGATTGGGATAGCGGCGCTTGCGCCAGGCTTCTGCGATGTTCGCGCAGATGGAGCGCGACGAACGGCGAATCTGGTCTATGAGGCTGTAACGCTCCTCGGCGGGAAATTTCTTCGTCAGTTCCTGAATTCGCACGGATGATTCAAAAGCGAGTTGGTACACGCGCAATTCTCGGTAATCTTTGGCGGGCATGGGGTTCTCCTTTTGATAAACTGGTATTCATAAATCGTGGAGGGTGGAAAAATCGTGGAGCGTGTAGCGTGGAGGGTGGAGCGTCGCTTCACGTCTCTTACGCTCCACGCTTCACGTCTCTTACGCTTCACGCTTCACGTCACTATCGCTTCAACCTCACGCTAAACACACTGCCTTCGCCAACTTTCGATTCGACCGAGACGCTGCCTCCCAGCAACTCAACCGATTTCTTGACCGTCGCCAATCCAATGCCGGTGCCGGGATATTCTTCTTCACTATGCAGGCGTTGGAAGATGTTGAAGATTTTATCTTGGTATTCGGCGGGGATGCCGATGCCGTTGTCGCTGACACGCAGGATAACATCTTTATCATCGGTTTGCCAGTCAATTATGATTTGCGGAGCAACGTCTGGCTTGTGATACTTGACGGCGTTTTCCAGCAGGTTGCCGAAAATCTGGCTCAACAAGATTTTATCGCCTGTTACATCTGGCAAGTCTTCCGCAATGCTGATTGCGCCATGCAATTCGTCAAGGCGTCCTTTCAAATCTTTTACGATATTTGCAAATACATCCGCCAGCGAAATTCTCTCCATCCGCAAGCCCGCGCGCCCGAGACGGGAATAGGTCAGCAGGTCGTCAATGAGATGCGCCATGCGCTCGCTGGCTTGGATGATGTTTTCGAAATAATGCCGACCTTCCTCGTTTAAGTCCGCGCGATGGCGGCGGGCGATAATTTCCGCAAATCCGCTGATGGCGCGCAGGGGGGCGCGCAAGTCATGCGAGACCGAATAGGAAAACGATTCGAGTTCCTTGTTGGCAAATTGCAATTGCGCGGTGCGTTCAAGCACGCGCAGTTCGAGCTCGGCGCTTTGTTTCTGAACCTGCTCGAACAATTTGGCATTGCGAATGGCGAGCGAAATCTCTTCCGCCGCCGTTTCCAGGAAAGCCGATTGTCGCTGAAAATCGCGCTCGCTGGCTGAGCCGACGCCCAACACGCCGACTACTTTTCCGTCTTCAATCAACGGCAAGGCGGCGAAGGAATGTAATTCGGCTTTCTTACATTCTTCCCATGTACAGCGCACGTCATTGCGGATGTCGCTGGAGTAAACGGGCTTTTTACTGCTGACCGCAATGCCGCACAAACATTCGCCCGCGCGATGGACGGGCGTGTTTTCGTGGCGATAAATTGAATCCGCTGGACCGGAACCGCGCAACTGCAAGTTTCCATTCTCGCGCAGGAAGAGCATGACCAGGTCGGCGGACAGCGGCGCGGCGACCTGCTCAATTGCCGCCTGAATGCGCGCATCCATTGAAAGGACGGCAGTCGTTGCCTTTGCCAGTTTGTTCAGCGCGGACAGTTCCTCACTGCGGCGGATGACTTCTTCCTCCGTCCGCTTGCGCTCGGTGGTATCGTAGAAAGCGCTAATCAGGTATTTCTTTCCCTGAACGGTGAGGATGCGACCTGACACCAGACCGTTACGAATCGCGCCGGACTTGTGATTCAAATCCGCTTCAAAATCCCTAACCATTCCTTCGGATTGGAGAATTGATAAAAAACGAAAACGCGCGTCAGGGTCTGCCCACATCTTCAGGTCTGCGGTGTTTTTATCCAGCGCTTCTTCGCGGCTGTAACCGCTGATTAAAGAGAAATTGTCATTGACCTCAATCGTTTTTCCGTCGGGCAGTGAAGAAAACATCATGGATCCGGGAGCGGCTTTGAAAATCGTTTGAAATTTTTCCTCGCTCTCTTTGAGCGCTTCCTCCGCGCGCTTGCGCTCGCTGATGTCAATCGTGGTTGTAACGTGGCAGAGTTCGCCCTGTATTTCCATCGGTTTTGATGAAGATAACAGATTAATAGGTTTGCCGGATTTCGTCCGTGATAAGAATTCAAAATTTTGCAGTCCGCCTGACGCGATTTGCTGTTGTATGATTTTTGCGCGCTCCTCAGGCGTGAAAATATTTAACTCTATGGATGTATGCCCAATCGTTTCATCGCGGCTGAAATCAAATATTTTAAGAAAGGATTCATTGGCGTCAATTATTTTCCCGTCAGCGATTCGGGTAATTACAATTCCTGCGGGACTCGCGTGGAAGGCATTGGAAAATAATTCTTCTGATAAGCGCCGTTCTTCCTCCGCGTGCTTGCGCTCGGTGATATCAATTAGACATCCGCGCACAATTGCGCCTTGTCCTTCTTGATTGCGTTCGACCACTTGACCAACGACCGACAACCAATGAATGGACTGGTCAGGATAAACCACCCGAAAATCAAATTGGTACTGATTGGGACCGCCAGCGGCGACCGACTTCTGTATCATCTCGTTTGAAAACTCACGGTCATCTGGATGGGTTGCATTCGTAAAAGTATTCAGGTCCCATTTTGTCTGCCATTCAAGCCCGTAGAGTTGGTCGTGATTTTTGGAGCGCGACATGCTGTTGGTAATAAAACTATATTCCCAAACGGCAACATTGGCTAATTCAGTGGACAATCGCAAACGCTCTTCGCTCGCGCGCACTTCCTCCTCCGCCCACACCCGCTCGCCGACGTCAATGATTGTCGTTATAAAATAGGAAGGTTTGCGTTCGGCGTCGCGCCGCATGACAACGCTGACGTCTGTCCAGATGTTCGAGCCGTTTTTATGGATATAGCGTTTCTCGAAGCGGGCCGAATCTTCTTCGCCGCTCAAAAGCGGCTCCAATTTTTTTTGAATGGCTTCAATCTCCTCTGGGGGAGTCAGCTCCTGCCAGGTCTTGTTCTGCAATTCCGCTTGGGTGTAGCCCAGCATGTCGCAAAACGCCTGATTGACATTGATTTCGCCGCTTGGAAGAGTGATGGATTTTCCGACATTTGCGGCTTCAAATACATGTCTGAATTTCTCCTCGCTTTCTTTGAGCGCTTCCTGCGTCCGCCTGCGCTCGGCGATATCCTCGCCGCGCCCCGTCTTGCCGCCCACTTTGACGATGCTCGGCGCAGCCACATCGGTAAAGACGATCATCACCGTCCCGCTCAAGGCATTTTTTTCGCTGACGGGTTGAATGGCGACATTGATGGTCTGTGCGCCGCCATTGGCGCCGACGACGATATTTTTGAGCGTGATCGTCTGTTTTTGGCGGACTGCTTTTTGGAAAGCGTCCATCAGTTCGTAGCGCAAGCCTTCACGCGCCATGGCATGAATATTCCAGTTGGCTTTGCCCACGGCTGGCTCCAGGTATTTCCCCGTGCGCCCGCTGATGTAAAGAATATCACCCGCCTCGTTGGTCAACACGGCCGCTGGAGAATAGGTCTGCAAGAGCAGTTGATCTGCCAGCGCCTGAACGTTGGGCGTCGGTTTTTGCGCCTTCTCTGCCTTGCCTTGTCGCCCCGCAGTAAACAGGATCGGGAAATCAACTGTCCGCTCGGCAAGACCCGCTTCCAGCCGCCGATAGAGGTGCGTTTTGCCATCCAGCGCCGCGAACAGGTCGTTAAATCCGGCAGTGCTTTCGGAATTACCCCAAAACAAAATCCCGCCCGGGTTCAGGCTGTAATGAAAGAGCGGCAGAAGTTTCTTTTGCAATTTAGGCGTCAGGTAGATCAGCAGGTTACGGCAGTTCAAAATATCGAGCTTGGTAAAGGGCGGATCCATGATGATGTCCTGCTGGGCAAAGATGACCATCTCGCGGATGGCGTTTGTGACCCGATAGCCGCGCTCGGTCTTGACGAAGAAACGCTCCAGGCGTTCTGGTGAAACATCGGCGGCGATGCCCGCCGGGTAGAGGCCCTCGCGCGCCTTCTCGATGGCTTTCGCATCCAGGTCGGTGGCGAAGATTTGCAAGGTAAAGTTTTTCGCTAACTTCTTCGGCTTGATCGCCTCCAGCGCCTCTTTGAAGGTTATTGCCAGCGAATACGCCTCTTCGCCAGTGGAACAGCCCGCCACCCAGGCGCGCAGGGTCTGCTCGGGGGCGCGCTCCGCCAACAGGGCGGGCAGGGCGGCGGCTTTCAACTGTTCCCACGCGCCAGGGTCGCGGAAAAAACTCGTCACGCCGATCAGCAATTCATTGAAGAGCGTTTCCACTTCCTCCGGTTTCTCGCGCAGGAAGCGCACATACGCGGCGATATTATCCATGTGGTGCAAGCCAATCCGCCGCTCGATGCGCCGATAGACGGTGGTCTTTTTGTAGAGCGAAAAATCGTGTCCCGTTTGCGAGCGCAGGATCAGCATTATTTTTTCGATGGAACTCTTCGCCTGGTCTTCATCCAGTAAATTCGGTTTGATGAAGAGCGGCGCGTGGTGAATAAAGGCGCTGATACTGGCGGGCAGTTCGTTCACTGGCGCGATCACATCTGCCAGCCCCGCATCAATCGCGCTGTGCGGCATCCCGTCAAATTTTGCCGTTTCTGGTGATTGCACAAAAACACTGCCGCCCTTTTCCTTGATGGCGCGCAGCCCCAGCGTGCCGTCTGACCCTATGCCCGAAAGGATCACGCCGAGGCTGTGTTCCTGCTGGTCTTCTGCCAGCGCGCGGAAGAAGAAATCAATCGGCAGGCGCAGTCCGCGCGGCGCAAGCGGAGCCAGCAGATGCAGGACTCCGTGCAGGATGGATAGGTCTTTGTTGGGTGGGATGACGTAAATACAGTTCGCTTCCACCCGCATCCGATCCTTGACCTGAAAAACCCGCATGGCTGTGCCACGCTGGAGCAGTTCCACCAACATGCCCTTGTACGTTGGGTCAAGGTGCTGGACGATGACAAACGCCATGCCGCTGTCGGCTGGCACGTTGGCGAGGAAAATTTCCAGCGCCTCCAGTCCGCCTGCGGATGCGCCGATACCGACGATGGGGAAGGTGGATCGCGTTGGCTGTTCAACGCGTGTCTCAGACCCGCGTCTGCCAGTCACCTTTTTCGGCTTGGAGATTTTCGATGTTGCGGTTTGTTTATTTTTTGTGGTTATGCTGTTTCTCCTGAAACTTCAGTCGCCGATAACTGTTCAATGATAACTGCTCACTGATTACTGATCACGATGCAATTGCGCCCGGCTTGCTTGGCGGCGTACATGGCAGACGATTTCATTTTACTCTTTTTATAGATATACACCCTGGTACTACCCTCATTAGACCTGTTCTTGAATAGTTGTTTGTCCTTAAATCCACTCAAAAATGTCATTGCTTCGCCGTACTGCCCTGGCGCCGCCCGCCAGGGCAAGTGTGGCGAAGCACCCCCCCCTTTTATCGGAAATTGCTTACCACTGCGTGGCACACGTCGTCGCGGAGAGCACGCTCCTCGCAATGACATCCTCCAAGCGGTAAATTGCAGAATTTGCTCATTCGCGTTGGATGTTTTTCGACTTCAAGAAAGCCCTGGCACTCTCCTGCAGGGCAAGCGCATCTAATTCGAGGCTGCATTGCCAGTTGTTGGGACGACTCGCCCTCTCTCAACGGGAGAGGGCCGGTGTGCACGCAAATCATGTCAGGAATGGAGTCGAAAGTCTCCCGACTTTCGAGCAAAATCAGGCCCTTTGCAGGGCGCTTCGTGAAGATTTTGCACTCCGTCCACTGCGCTCTGACAACCTTTGCGTGCACACGAGGGCAGGGTGAATATCTTTCTTTCCGCCAAAATCGCTTACAATCTGGCAGAAAAAAAGGAAAAGGAGAACCCTATGCAGCTTACCGAAGATATCCGCCAGAAAGTGCTGATTTTTCAGCGCACCGAGATTACCGAATATCACATCTACAGCCGCCTCGCCAAAAAAATTGGCTCACCAGAAAACGCCAAAATCATCCAGCAGATCGCGGACGATGAACTGCGTCATTACCACGGTTGGAGGAAATACAGCGGGCAGGAAATCCCGCCCGATCGCTTCAAGGTCTGGTTCTACTATTTCGTCAGCCTTGTGTTTGGTTTCACCTTTGGCGTCAAACTGATGGAGGGCGGCGAGGCAGCCGCGCAAAAAAAATATGCCGAGATTGCAGGCGTCATCCCCGAAGCCGCGCAATTCCAGCACGAGGAGAATATCCACGAGGAGCAGTTGATCGGGATGCTGGATGAGGAACGCCTGCGCTACGCGGGCTCGGTCGTGCTCGGACTGAACGATGCCCTCGTCGAACTGACGGGCGCGCTTGCGGGACTGACGCTGGCCCTGCAGAACGGGAAGTTGATTGCCCTTTCGGGACTCATCACCGGTATCGCCGCCTCGCTCTCGATGGCTGCCAGCGAGTACCTCTCCACCCGTTCCGAAAAAACGGACAAGCAACCCGTGCGCGCTGCGGTTTACACGGGCATCGCCTACATCATCACTGTTACCTTGCTTGTCCTGCCCTATCTGATTATGCCCAAGAATTTCTATGTAGACCTCATCATCGCGTTGACCACAAGTGTTATTATCATCGCGGTCTTCAACTATTACATCTCGGTTGCCAAAGGCGAATCCTTCCGCGCAAGATTTGTGGAGATGGCAGGCTTGAGCCTGAGTGTGGCGGCGTTCTCGTTCATCATCGGGTACTTCATCCGTATGTGGCTGGGGATTGAAGTGTAAAGCAAAATGCGGGGTCTTGCCCCGCAGATTCCCAAAGAGCCAATAAAATTAGAGGTGAAAAATTTGACGGGCTTCGGATGCGACGATGAGCAAGGCTAGCAGGCCGCCAGCAGCCATACCCGCCAAAGCGGTAATCAGTGCGCCGCCAGGGAGAAATAGCGCCAGGCTGTAGGTCACGCTTCCGCCTACCAGCGCGGCGGCCAGCCCCAGTAGAACCGAGCGTTCCACTTTCAGCGGGGTGTTCACCCGGCGCGAGAGAATTGTCAGGAGCGCAATTGCCTCCAGCAGCAAAGAAATCTCTGCCAGGGCAATCACTGGCGCGCCAATCTGGCGAAAGGTGGTTGCGGCGGCGGCGCCAAAGGCCGCAAATAAGAGGACGCGCAGGATGACGGCGTAGAGCGGAAACAATGGTTCTTTGCGGGCGTAGAAAGCGCGGGCGGCCACTTCTTGCAAGACATAGCCGGTCAGGGTGAACAGGTAAGCGCGCGCTGTCCAGGTGATTAACGCATCTTGAGTTGCGCCAAAGTCAAAGAAGGCGCTCACCAGCGGCGCAATCCCTGCCGCGAGGACGGCGGCAATCGGCAAGGTCAGTGCAATCAGCGCCCGCGTACCGCGCTCCATGCTTCCGGCGAAGCCTTTCCAATCACCACGGGCGGCCAGTTCTGCCAGAGCCGGGAGCATGGCCGTTGCAACCGCCGTGCCCAGCACCGTTTCGGGAACTTGCATCAGCATCCAGCCGTAAGTCAGGGCGGTGACGGCGCCTTCCTGCCCGAGGCGCGAGGCGAAGTTATCGCGCAGAACAAAAATAACTTGAATGCCGCCCATCGTCAGCAGGCGTGGCCAGAGCAGGCGCAGGGCTTCGAGCAGGCCGGTGTTGCGCAGGTTGAGCGAGGGCGTCCAGCGGAAGCCGAATTTGATCAGGCCGGGGACTTGAATTAGCAGGTGCAGGGCTGCGCCTAAAATGACGCCGTAAACCAGGCCGTAAATGCCAAAGTGCGGCACGAGGAAAATCGCTCCGAAGATTTGTCCGGCGTTGTAGGCGATGGGCGCCAGCGCAGGCAGGAGAAAATGTTGATTGGCCTGCAAACTTGCCATCACCAGGCCGCTGACCGAGAAGATGAGCGTGCCGATTAAGTTCAGGCGCATCAGCGCTGCCAGCAGAGTTAACTGCTCGGCGGGAAAGCCGGGCGCAATCACCCGTGAGGCAATCGGCGCGGCGAAGAGGGCAATTGCAATCGCTGCTGCGCCAGTGACGACGAAGGCCAGGTTCGCCACGCGTGAGAATAAATCCCAGGCGGCGGCGCGGTCTTTTTGGGTGAGATACTCTGTCAGCAATGGGATAAAGGCCATCGCCAGCGCGCCGCCTGAAATTAGCGCGAAGAGCATATCCGGCAGGTTGTTGGCGGCGTTGAAGGTATCCAGCAGGGCGACTTCGCCGCGATATTGGCGCGAGATGATTCCGGCGCGGACAAAGGCCAGGGCTTTGTCCATTAAAAAGAAAAAAGCCACCAGCAGAGCATTGCGAGAAATTTGGGTAAGTTTACGCATGGCGAATGTCCCATTCTAAACGAAATTTGGCTGACAATAGCGTACAATTATGCTACTCATTTCACAGGAGGCCGCTATGTCCAATCCGAACATTCCTTACCTGAAAGACCCGCTTGGCAACGAGCATTTGCTGGCTGTCGCCGTTACTCGTTTGGGGCGCGCTGTGGAAAATGAGATTGTTATCCTTAGCAACCGTGCCTCGCGTGAGCACGCTCACATTCGGCGCGACGGGCGCAAGGTCTTTCTGGAAGACATGAAAAGCACCAACGGCACACTTCTCAACGGCCAGCGCCTGACGGGCAGCGCACAACTGCGCGATGGCGATGAAATCGCTATTGGCGAGGTGAGTTTCGTCTTCCGTGACCCTGATACTACCACCCGCGAAACGCCATTTCCCGAATTGGAAGTCAGCCTGGCATCAGGCGAAGCGCGTCTTAACCGGCGCTTGCTCTCGCTTTCGCCCAAGGAATTTGCGCTGTTATTTTATCTGTACGAAAATCGTGGAAAAGTCTGCTCAAAAGACGAAATTGGGCGCGCGGTCTGGTCAGAGTACCAATCGGGCATTTTTGATTATCAAATTGAAAATCTGGTGCGCCGCTTGCGCGCTAAAATCGAAATTGACCCTGCCGCGCCAGTGTTACTGCTGACTGTGCGTGGCAGAGGCTACAAGCTGGCGAGGTAGCCAGAATGGCGCAACCAAACCTCGTTGGCGCAACGCTCGGAAAATACCGCATACTAGAAGCGTTGGGGCGCGGCGGCATGGCGCAAGTGTATAAGGCCTACCATCCTCAACTTGAGCGCTACGTCGCCATTAAGATTTTGCATTCCGATTTAGTAGATGAAGATGAATTTCTGGCGCGTTTTCGACGCGAAGCGCACGCTATTTCAGGGCTGCGCCACCCCAACATTGTGCAGGTCTTCGATTTTGACGTGCAGGATGACTTGCATTACATGGTGATGGAATTGCTGGATGGCGACACGCTCCGCGCGCGTTTGAATGCGTACCGCGTCAAAAATGAGCGCATGCCGTTGCCTGAGGCGTTGCGCATCTTGCTGGATGTTCTCGGCGGTCTGGCGCAAGCGCACCAGGCCGGCGTCATTCACCGTGATATCAAACCCGCCAACATCATGCTTACCCGGCGCGGGCAGGCGGTGTTGACCGATTTCGGCATTGCCCAAATTCTCGGCAGCACGCAATACACTGTCACTGGCGCGTTGATGGGGACACTGAGCTACATGGCGCCCGAACAGGGGCTAACGAACACTTGTGACCAGCGCAGTGACTTGTATTCGCTTGGCGTTGTTTTTTATGAAATGTTGATGGGCTATCCGCCTTTTGACGCCGATACGCCGCTGGCAATTTTGTTAAAACACCTCAACGAACCGCTGCCCCGGCCCAGCCAGTCCGACCCTGCTATTCCGCCCGTGTTGGAAGAGATTGCGCTGAAGGCGCTGGCGAAAACCCCTGAAGCGCGCTATCAGCGTGCGGAAGAAATGTCGGCGGCGCTGCTGCGGGTGATGGAGATGCCGCTGGCTGATGCGCCCCGCGGCGCGCTTGCGCCCCCGGGCGGATTTGCCGCTGGAGCGGTGGTATCGGGGGCGGCGCGCCAGCAAATCGGCAACCGGGAGTTACTTGAAGCGGATACCGCTGCCGGCGGCGCTGGCTCACTGGCGCCGCCGCCGCTGACAGGCGCGTTCCAGACAATTCGGCGGGTTACGCCGGCTCCCGTCAGCCCGATTTCTTCAGTTTTTGTCAGCCTGACGCTGTTTACCCTGGTCAATCTTTTGGCGGCGGGAGTCAATCGGCTGGCAACAATTAACGTTTTCGATTATGGCTGGTCGTTTGAAGTTTTTCTGGTTGCCAGCCTGCTGGCTTTTATCGGCTGGGGGACGCAAACGCTCTGGATGTTGATTCCAGCGCTGTTAGTGTTTGGTAATGCGATTTTGCTGGCCTATACAACCCTGAGCGGACGTTGGAATTTGTGGGTGGAAGTGTTGTGGATGTTGGAGCCGCTCGTTGTGGGCGTTTCCATTTACCTGCCGACTAAGTTAAACGAGCGCCCCAAACCCGAGGTTGCGATTTGGGGGCGTTTTGGCGGCTTTGCGCTGGGAGTGCTGGCGATTTTTCTGGCGTGTGTGACTTGTGCGCTTTCCATTGTGGTTGCGTTGGCGCGCTAAACTGCACCCCTGCGGTGAATAACTTGATTATCCAATTGTTGCGATTATCTCACTATTTGCCGAAACCGTATTCTTTTAGAATACGCTCCAACGTTCCATCTTCACGCATCGTTTTCAAGGCTGCATTGAACGCTTGCAACTTCTGCTCACTGCCTGCAACTTGCCGCGAAAAAATCACATAGAGTGACTGCTCCAGTAGTGGCGGTTCCATGAATTCCAGCGTACCAACCGCTTCAGGTATGCTTGTTTTTATGAGGTACTGTGCCACAAATTTGTCAATCACCACCAGGTCAATCCGTCCCAGCAACAGTTTTCGGAGATTTTGCTCATCGCTGTTGGTTGCTTCTTTCTGCAAATAATCTGCCGCATCGAATTCGGGGGTGTTAATGTATCCTAATACTACCCCAATCCGATAGGGTTTTAAATCATCCAACTTTGTATAGGTAATGTTATCTGCTTTGCGTTTGTAAAATCCCAGCGGCCCGGAGGCAAGCGGATCAGACAAGAAGAAGGTTTTGACTCGTTCTTCTGAGTAATACTCCGGATAGGCTGCGTCATAGTTTCCTGCTTCTGTTTCCTGCAAAACACGCGTCCACGGCATAAAGTCTACTTTGACTTCGTACCCGGCCCGTTTGAATGCTTCACTAACAATGGCGGTGGTGAAGCCGTACTGGGGCAAAACCTCTCCCACGTAGGGAGGCCAATCCAGCGTTGCCAGTCTGATGATATGTTCATCAGAAGAAATTGTTGGGGAAATTGGTGTCAGCGGTGGTGTTGGCGGTGGTGTTGGGGCGGATTGACACGCGGCAAATACAAGACTCAAAACCAGCAATTTCAAGATCTGAATGTTAAAAACTTTCATGGTTTTTCTCCTTGTGTGTTTTGCGTTTTGGCGTTAAATTCGATATTTTTGCAACAAATCTATTGTGACTCCACTGCAAGAAGCCGGTTTTTAGCAGGCTATAAACTTGGCCCGAAGCCAGCTAGCGTGCCAGCAACGCCCGCGCTGATGCATAAAAAGAATCCGCTACCGCTTCTGACGGGTGATTTGGCTCACTTTTTGTGACTTGTGCCGTCTTTGTTTTGGTTGCCAAGTAATATTGGATGCGCAGCGTGTTGGTTGTGGCGGCGGAGGCAATTGCCATCTTGACCCGGCAGGTGTAATAATCGGCGTCATCCTGGATGTAGGCCGCATCAAGAGACCCATTACCATAATAAATCATACCATGAGTATTAAATAACTGATGTTACGCGGTACACCGTAGCACGACATTTGTGTCGTGCTGAAATTTAGATGGCGCCAATTTTCAGACACCTGAAGATTATCAAACGGCTCTAAAAATGCGCTTCTCCGCTTTCTGTGGCGCAACCGCGACATAAATGTCGCGCCACAAGGTTCCTGCTGCGTAACATCAGCTAGTTTTATGCGTAAAAAGTGCGCAGACGGCAATATACGGTTTTTGGCTCTACCGTTTTTTGTGTCTGGCAAATGGCGTCGTCAAGCGCGGACGGCTTGTAACGCTAGATAACTTTCCAGCGCCTGCGCCGCTCTTTCGGCGTAACGGGCGGCGCGCTCACGTTTGCCCTGTTTCTGCTGGCTTTCAAGCGCCGGCAAAATGCCAAAATTGGCCTTCATCGGCTGGAAAGCCTTCATTTCGGCGTGGGTGATGTAGTGACACAGCGCCCCCAGCATCGTTTCGCGCGGCAGCTCCAGCAGGGGGGTGCCGGTCAGCAGGCGCGCGGCGTTTTGCCCGGCCAGCAGACCGGTGGCGATGTTGCCCAGGTAGCCTTCCACACCGGTAATCTGACCGGCGAAAAACAAATCGGCGCGGGCGCGGGTTTGCAGGCTGGGGTGCAGAATTTTGGGCGAGGCGATGAAGGTGTTGCGGTGCATTTGTCCGTAGCGCGCAAATTCCGCGTTTTGCAGGCCGGGAATCAGACGCAGGACGCGGCGCTGTTCGGGGAAGGTGAGATTGGTTTGGAAGCCAACCATGTTGTACAAATTTCCGGCCAGGTTATCCTGCCGCAGTTGGACGACGGCATACGGGCGGCGCGGCACGCGCGGGTCGTTCAGGCCAACCGGGCGCATCGGCCCGTAGGCCAGGGCTTTTTCGCCGCGGCGGGCGATGATTTCCACCGGCAGGCAGCCTTCAAAAAAAGTATCGTCTCCGGCGCGCACACCCTCTTCCAGCGGGCGCTCAAAATCGCGCAGTTCAATCCGCTCGGCTGTCTTCAGCGCTTCGACAAAAATCTGATAATCGCTTTTGTTGTGAAATGGGCAGTTGATGTAATCGCCGCCGCTTTCGCCCTCGTCCCAGCGCGAGGCGCGGTAGGCGATGGACATATCCACCGAGGCGGCTTCCACAATCGGGGCGATGGCGTCGTAGAAGTAGAGATGCTGCTCGCCGCCGAAGCGTCCGATGGCGTGCGACAGGCTGTCGGATGTAAGCGGCCCGCTGGCAATGATGGCGGCCCCGGCGGGAATTTCCTGCACTTCGGCGCGCATCAGCTCGATGGCTGGTTCCGCCAAAATGCGGCGGGTGACGCTGGCGGCGAATTTTTCCCGGTCTACGGCCAGCGCCGCCCCGGCGGGCAGGGCGGTTTCCTCGGCGATTTCCAACAGGGCAGAGCCCAATCGGCGCAATTCGGCTTTCAGCACGCCGGAGGCGCGGTCGGGTAAATTGGAGCCGAGCGAGTTGGAACAAACCAGTTCGGCCAAATCGCCGCTGGTGTGCGCGCCGGTCGGTGTCACCGGGCGCATTTCGTATAATTTTACGTTGATGCCGTGTTTTGCGGCTTGCAGAGCGGCTTCGCTTCCAGCCAACCCGCCGCCAATGATGGTGAGCGTTTGCATGTTTTTATTATATAATCAAACCATGATTTCTTCTGCAAACCTGGTGGAAAGCCTGCTGAAGGAAGCCTGCCTGCTGACCGGCTGCTGCTGGTCAGTTTCTTTAACTTGCCGGGGTGAAACCTGTCAGTTGGGCGAAAATTATCGCTTGACGAAGGCGCGTGAAAGTCAATTGCGTCAGTTTCTAAAAGAAAAAAACAACCTGGCCTGGCTGTTTGGCGTTTTCAGCGCCGGGCGGATGCGCGCGCGCGCCTTGCCCGCCGCCGAATCCAACTTGCGTTTGTATGCTTTTCCCTGCGCGGATGCGCAAACCGTTTTACTGGCCGCCTCTTCCGCCGAGTTGCCGACCACGCAGCAGCGCATCTGGCGATTGGTCAGTTTGGCGCGCCTGGGTGGAGAGCAAACTGCCCGCTTGCAGCAGGCAGTTTTGGCGCTGGAAGAAACACAGCAAGAATTGCAGGCGCGGATTGCCGCCCAACGCGAAGCCGAGTCGCGCCTGGTGCAGGCCGCCAAACTGGCCGCCGTGGGCGAAATGGCCGCCGGGGTGGCGCACGAACTCAATAATCCATTGACCAGTGTGGTCGGTTTTACCGAACTCAGCCTCGACGCCCTGCCGCCCGATTCGCCAGTGCGCGGCGACCTCGACCTGGTGTTGCGTGAGGCGCAGCGCGCTCGCAGCGTGGTGCGCCGCCTGCTTGACTTTGCCCGTCAGGGCGAAACCCTGCGTGTCCGCGCTGACCTGAACGAAATTGTAGAAGATGTTGTCATGCTCACCAAACATTTTCTGCAAACCAGCGGTGTGCGACTGGATGTGCGTTTGGGTCAGGAACTTCCCTGGGGGCAGTTTGACCGTAATCAAATTAAACAAGTCCTCATCAACCTGGTCAATAACGCCATGTACGCCATGCCTGAAGGCGGCAGTCTCATCCTGGAAACATCTAGGTGCGAGCGCTATGCCCGCTCCTGGCTGCAATTGCAGGTGCGTGATACTGGCGTCGGCATTCCTGTCGAGCACCTGGAACGCATTTTTGAACCCTTCTTTACCACACGCGGCGAAAAAGGCGGCACTGGCCTGGGGCTTTCTGTCACCTACGGCATCGTGACTGATCACGGCGGCATGATTGAAGTGGAAAGCCAACCCGGTAAAGGCTCCACCTTTACCGTCTGGCTGCCACTGGAGGCGCAGGCGTGACCAAACAGCGTATTTTGGTTGTGGATGATGAACCCGGCATTGCTCTGCTGTGTGAACGCCTGCTCACCCTCGCCGGGTTTGAGGCCGTCACTTATACCGACCCGCGTAAAGCGCTGGAACACCTGCAAACTGAGCGCGCCGACCTGTTGCTGGTGGATATTCGTATGCCCGAAATCAGCGGCTTCGATGTCATCCAATTGGCGCGCCAATACCAGCCCGAAATCGCCCTGCTTGCCATGACCGGTTACGGCACGGTCGAAACTGCAATTCAGGCCCTGCGGCGCGGGGTGGATGGGCTGATTCTTAAACCTTTCGAGAAAGGTGAACTCATTCCGACAGTACAACAGGCGCTTGCGGATAGCCAGCAAAAGCAGGATGTTGCCCGTATGCGCGCTTTGCGCCCGCTCTTTAGCGTTACTGAGACTCTGTTCGCTGAAACCCGCCCAGAAGCCCTGCTTGACCTGTTACTTGGCACCGTTTCGCGGCAGTTGGCCTGCCCAAACGTTGCTTTTTATCAATACTTCTCGCGTGAAAACGAACTTCGTTTGTTGGGCGCTTGTGGGAAAAAGCCGTCCAGCAGCTTTGTTGCCCGCACTCATGATTTGGAGCAAGTCGTGTGGGGCGTTATTGGCCTGACGAAAGACGCCGCGCTGGAGCAGGAAATGACGGAAGCGGGATTTTGCTCCATTTTGGTGGTGCCAACCTCCCTGGCCGATTCGCGCTCAATGTTGTTCGCCGCCCGCGATAGTGGTGAGACCCCTTTCCGTGAATCCGACATGGAAATGTTCATGATTCTGGCGCGGCAGGCGGCGATTGCCATGGAAAACGCCCGGCTCTACGATGAACTCCGCGCCTATGTGCGCCGTGTTGAGGAATCACAACAGGCGCTGGTGCAGGCCGAAAAACTAGCCACTGCCGGGCGGCTGACGGCTTCCATTGCTCATGAAATCAACAACCCGTTGCAGTCGGTGCGCAACTGTTTGCATTTGGCAACCCGCGAAGATGCGCCCGCAGAGATGCGTCAAAAATATATGGATTTGACCCGTCAGGAGCTGGACCGCCTGATGAACACCGTTCAGCGTATGTTGGATTTTTATCGCCCCAGTGTAGAGTTTCGCCCTGTTCAAATTCTAGATTTGCTCGAACACGTTCTCAATCTGGTTGGCTCACAATTGCGTGAGCGCAATATCCACGTTACCACAGCGTGGCCTGCAAAATTGCCTGGTGTGATGGCAATCAGCAATCAGTTGGAACAAGTTTTTATCAACTTGATTCTTAATGCCTTCGATGCCATGCCGCAAGGCGGTGAAATTTTCGTCAGTATTGACAAAAAACGCAAATGGATCGAAATCACTTTTCAGGATAATGGCCCTGGTGTTCCGCAGGAAATGCGGGAGAGCATTTTTGAACCTTTTATCAGTACCAAGGGCGGTACCGGGCTGGGGCTTTCCGTCAGCTACGACATTATTATCGCGCACGGCGGGCAGTTGGATTATCTCGCCAATCATCAGCCGGGAGCCTGTTTCCGCGTGCGGTTGCCAATCAAAGAAAATCGGGAGTAAAAAATATGAAAGCCAATATCCTTGTTGTAGACGATGAACCGATTGCGCGTCAGTCGCTGAGCGATATTTTGCGGCTGGAGGGCTATACCGTCGTGTCCGTTGCAAACGGCGAATTGGCGGTGGAACATTTGCGCAACCACTCGGTTGACGTGGTTTTACTGGATTTGAAGATGCCCGGCATGAATGGGCTGGATGTTGTGCAGGTAGCCAACCAAATTGTTCCCGATACGGAAATTATTCTACTGACGGCCTATGGTTCGATGGAAACGGCCGTGGAAGCCTTGCGCCAGCGTGTTCATGATTATCTGCTCAAACCTGCTTCCCCCAATCAGATTCTGGAAAGTGTGCAACGCGCTTTAACGCGCCGTGAAGTGCGTTTACAGGAAAGAGCATCTGCAGCGTCTAACGAAGAAATCACCATTCTCCGTACCCGCGATGGCGTAGAAGTGGATTTGTCGCGGCGTACTGTCAGCGGCGCGGGACATATCGAAAACCTGACTCCGGCAGAAGGCCATTTGTTGAAGGTTTTTGTGGAAAACCCTGGCAAGGTTTTCTCGCACCGCGACCTGGTCTTGTTGGTGCAAGGTTACGATGTTTCACAGCGTGAGGCCCAGGAAATTTTACGTCCACTGGTCAGCCGTTTGCGCCACAAGTTGGAAGCGTTTGAAGGTTTGTTCGAGCGAATTGTCAGCGTGCGCGGCACGGGGTATATTTTTGAGATGGAGAACGCTGCGAAGAAATAACGCTATTCTTGAAAATTCCAGGGGTCAATGTGAGGCGGATGCAGCCAGGCCAGCCAGCCGCCTTTCGGTCGTGATGACCCGGGTGATTCAAAGGACGCCAGCAGTAGCGTCACGCCTAAAATTCCCACTCCAGCCCACTGCAATGGACTGAGCCGTTCGCCAAGTAACAGATGACTAATGCCAATTGTCACGAAAATTTCTGTCAGACCAAGCAAGGCGGTTTGCGTGCCGCCGATATTTTTGATGCCCAGAAAGAGCGTGAAACGCGAGGCAAACGTAATCAGCGTCAGCAACAAGACCGGCGTAAAACTGATCGTTGCGGCGGGCAAGCTGCGGTCAAACAGCAGGTAGGCGGGTAGCGTGACGATTGTCATCGCCAGCAGTGTGTAAAATGTCACCGTCGGCGCAGGAATTTCGTATAGCACTCTCTGGTTAATGGGGATATGCAAAGCGTAGAGCGCCGCTGAGCCAATCATCATTAAAATGGCCGGCCAGTTGGTATTCATGCCATTGGCGATGGTTAATAAAAAAACAGCCAACAAGGCCAGCCCGGCTCGAATCATCGTCAGGCGGCTGATGGGTTGTTGGTCTAGCACCGAAAACACAGCGACAAAAATGGGGTAGAGCGAATAAAGCAATTGTCCTACGCTTGCGGGCAGGGTACTGAGCGAAACGTAGTACAGCAACGAGCCAAAGCCATTAATTGTCCCCGCTAACAGACAGCCCACCAATCCAACTGGAAAAATATACAAAAATTGTCGTCGAAAAAGCACCATTACTGCCAGCATCAGCAAGGTTGCCAGGCCGGTGCGTAAGGCAACCGTCAACAACGGGCTGAATCCAGAAAGGATTGCCCAGCGCCCAAAAACGGGCGCCAGCCCTAAAAATAGTGCAGAGGACAGAGCCGCCAAAATGCCGATGTTCTGTCGTTGCTTGGCGCTATGTTGCATTGGTGCTTCAGCGTATCAGCGATTTGACTTCTTCCAAGAACTCATCGCTCATAAAATCGCCCTTTTGCATAAGCGCGTGAATTTGCCCTTGCAGACGGCCCTTTTCGCCTGGCGTTAATTCTTTTGCAGTTGAAACGATGACCGGGATTTGCGCTGTTTCCGGGTCGGCTTTGAGCGCATCCAGCACGGCGAAACCGTCCATTTCGGGCATCATCAGGTCGAGAATCAATAAGTCGGGGTGCTCACGCTGAATCAGTTCCAAGCCTTCACGGCCATTCGAGGCTTCAAAGAGGGTGTACTCGCCCTGTGATTGTAAAATGCGCCGGATCAGCCGCCGCGCGTCGGCAGTGTCGTCTACGATGGCAATGCGCGGGAAACGGTCGGGCGCAATGCGGCTGAGCGCGGCCAGTAAGCCTTCTTCTTGTGGAGATTCTTCCTGCGAGGGTAAAACCACGTTGCGCGCCCAGCTCGACCCCAACACCAGCGGTTCGGCGGGCATGGTATGCCCAGTGCAGTTGACTACGACTACGTCGTCCGGTTTGATAATTCCGGCGTGCGCCAGTTTAAACAGACCGGCAAAGGCGGCGGCAGAAGCGGGTTCTGCTGAGATTCCTTCCATCTTTGCCAGAACGTGCATGGCGCGGAAGGCTTCTTCGTCGGTGACGCTTTCAAACAGGCCATTAGCTTCCAGCATTTTTTTGCGCAAAATTTTATAGGCGCGGCCAGGTGTGCCGGTTGCCAGGGTTTCGATGTGGGTTTTGGGGTTGACGACGGGGGAAGCATCGTCCAGATTTTGTTTCCAGGCGTGAACCATGGGGGCGCAACCATCAGCCTGGATGCAGGCGATGGCAGGGATTGTGCCGCTTGCACCGATGAAGCCCATCTGACGCATTTCGAGAAAGCCTTTGGTGACGCCAATGGGACCCAGCCCACCGCTGATGGCTTGGACGTACCAATCGGGAGTGCGCCAGCCGGGGCCTTGTGCCGGGGCGAGCCGGTCGCGGCCAAACTCCAGCGTTAGTTGTTCGGCGATTTCGTAGGCGATGGTTTTCATCCCCTCCACCGAGGTGATGGTGCGCGCGCCCATGTCGAGATACAGCCCGCGCTGGCTGGCAAAATCGGCGGCAATTTTTTTAACCTGGTCGTACGAGCCGGTCACTTTGACAACTTGACTGCCGTACAGGGCGATTTCGCGCATTTTGACGGCGGGTACCAGGCTGGTGACAAACGCCCACAGTTTGATGCCGGCGCGGGCAGCGTAGGCCGAATAGGCGATGGCAACGTTGCCGGTGGAAGCCGCCACCATTTCTGTAATTCCGGCTTCTTTCAGCGCCGCAATCGTCACCGCCGCCTGGCGGTCTTTGAACGAGGCCGAAGGTCCCTGGCGTTCATCTTTGATGAAAATGTTGTTGCACCCCAGCATCGTGCCGATGTTGGTGGCGCGGATGAGCGGCGTGCCGCCCTCGCCCATCCGCAAGGCGGGTTGCACTCGCGCGATGGGGAGCAGTTCTTGATAGCGCCACAAGTCGAACGAGCGTCCGGCGAGAACGCCCGGCAGGGCTTTAGCAATTTCGGTGTAGTCATAAATGGCCTCGCGCCACTGACTGTTACACTGCGGGCAGTTGATTTCGTTGGGGTGGTAGGCCGTCAGATGGCCGCAGTCCATGCACCGGACGCTGAAAGACATAAGAATTCTCCTATCCCGCATTTAACCGCTTAAGAGTTTTTTCCAGCGTGGAAAACAGTTCCTTTTCGGTCAACATGCCTTTTTGCAACATTTGCTTGCCCAGGTTGTCTAGTTTTTCGCGCTGTTCGCTGGTCAATTCTGCGCCGCTGATGACGAGTACCGGGATGTCGCGCAGTTTGGCGTCAGTGCGCAGACGTTCCAGAATGGCAAACCCATCCATCTCGGGCATAAAAAGGTCAAGGATGATGGCCTGTGGATGATTGGTTTCAATCATTTTCCAGCCTACCAGCCCGCCCTGGGCCAGGACAGGCTGGTAGGAGCCGCTTTCGGAGAGAATTTTTTCAATCAGCCGCAGGTCTTCTGCTGAGTCGTCAATTACCAGCACTGATTGTATGCTTCCGTCGCCATTGAGCCGGTTGAGCGCCCCAATCAGGTCGTCTTCCAGAATGGGCTTGACCAGGTAGTCAGCGGCGCCCAGGCTGAAGCCTTTTTCTTCTTCTTCCACAATTGAGCAGATGATGACCGGCAGGTTGCGTGTTTCTGGGTCATTTTTCAGTTCTTGTAAAATTTGCCAGCCGTCTACGTCAGGCATCATGATGTCGAGTGTGATGGCGTAAGGATGCAGGCGTTTGGCGGCATCTTTGGCGGTGGCGGCGTTGCTGACCGGCACAACCTGATAGCCCTCGGGTTTCAGGTAGCGCTCGTACAGGCTGGTGATTTGCGGGTCATCATCAATACACAGGATGATTTTCCCATCGCCAACCGGATTATTTTTGGGTTGGTGGTACATTGGTAGGGTGAAGTAGAAGGTGCTGCCCTCGCCCTCGGCGCTGTGAACGCCGATGCGCCCACCGTGCAGGTCCACCAGTCGGGCGCAGATGGACAGCCCCAGCCCGGTGCCGCCCGATTTGCGGGTGGCTGACGAATCGACTTGAGAAAAGGCCAGGAAGAGTTTTTTCTGGTCTTCGGGTGAGATGCCCGGCCCTGTGTCGGTAACGCTGACCATTACCTCGTGTACGCCGTCCGAACTGACGTGCGCTTGTGCGGCAATGGTGATGGCGCCTTCTTCGGTAAACTTGGAGGCGTTGGATACCAGGTTGAGTAATACCTGCCGAATACGCATGGCGTCGGCGCGTACGGTGGGCAGCCCCGATTCGATTTCCTTGACCATCTGGATGGGTTTGTCTTTGATCAGCCCCATGGCGGTCGTCAGGACGCTGGAGATGCTATCGGCCAGGTTGACTTCTTCCAGCGCCAGCTCCATCTTTCCGGCCTCGATTTTCGACAGATCGAGAATGTCGTTAATCAACATCAGCAGGTGTTGCCCAGAGTTGTAAATGGCGAGCAAATCCTGATTTTGTTGTTCGTTGATGGCGCCGTCAATGCCCTTGATGATGACGCGCGAAAAGCCGATGATGGAGTTGAGTGGGGTGCGCAGTTCGTGCGACATGTTTGCCAGAAACTGGCTTTTGATGCGGTCGAGTTCGCGCATTTCGGTGACGGCTTTTTGCGCCAACTCGTAGGAGCGGGCGTTGTCAATGGCAACGGCCACCTGGTCGGCCAGCGTTTCCAGCACGGCGATGTCTTCGTCCAGGAAAGCGCCCACCTCGCGCGACTGAATATCCAGCGCCCCGATGACGCGCTGACCGATTTTTAGCGGGATGCCCGCCTCGGCGCGGGTCTCTGGCAGTTGCGGGTTGATGCGGTAGATTGGGTCGAGCGCGGTATTGTTGACAATCAGTGTGCGCCCGTTGGCGGTGACATTGCCGATAATTGACTTTGAGCCAACAGCCAGGGCGTGTTGGCGGGCTTTCATCTCCTCGCCCGCCTCGCCGGTGGCTTCGCGCAACACGGCGTTGAAACCAGTTTCTTCGACAATGAAGATGGCAACGTGGTAGTAGCCAAAACGTGAGCGAATTAAATTGGTGGTGCGGTTGAAGAGTGTCGGCAGGTCGAGTGTGGAGGTGATGATGCGGCCTACCTCGGTGGCGGTTGCCAGATATTCATTTTGGCGGCGCAAGGCCTCTTCGGTGCGGTTGCGTTCGGTGACATCCTGCCAGATGCTGACGTAGTTGGTGACCTCGCCGCTGGCGTTTTTTACCGGGGTGATGGTTTGTTCGATGATGAAGAGTGTGCCATCTTTGCGCCGGTTGGTGATTTCGCCAAACCAGGTTTTACCGCTGAGGATGGTTTCCCATAAATTGGTGTAGAAATCGGCGCCGTGTTTGCCCGATTTCAGCAGGCTGGTTTTACGGCCGATCACTTCCTCCCGGCTGAAGCCGGTTTGCTTTTCAAAGGCTGGGTTGGCCCAGGTGATGTTCGCTCCGAGATCGGTCAAAACGATGGTGTTGGCGGCCACTTCCAGTGCGGCGCTTTGGAGCAGAATTGACTCTTCGGCGCGGATTTTCTCGACAACGGTAGCAATTTGCGGCGCAAGGCGGCTCAAAATCTGCATGTGTTCGCGTGTCAGCACCAGGCTATCGTCGTAGGACTGGGTGGCGAACATGCCAATTGTTTCTTTGGTGCGTAGGGGCAAGCCAATCCAGATGTTGGAAGGCGTACCGCGTATAATGATTTCGCCCGCTTCGTTCATGGCTTGGACGTCTTGCGCGCTGGCATAGAGCGGGTTGCCCGTGTTGATGACGCGCGTGGTCAGATTGGTGCTGGGCGTGTGTGTTGACCAGGGTTCTGGGTCGTGTTCGTCGGCCTTGTAAGGGTATGAAATTTGGTTGCGCTCGCGGTCGAAGAGCGCAAAATACAGGTTGCGGGCCGGGACGATGGTTTGCAGGGCGTGGTGGATTTCTTCCAGCGCTTTTGCCAGTATCACTTCTGTCACGCCGATTTCGGTAATTTTTGCAACCACTTCGTCAACTTTTTGGTCTGTACGCTGAACCGTGATGTCTTTATTGACGCCGCGGTAGCCGGTAAATTTTTTATTGACATCAAACATTGGCACGGCGTTGGTCAGCAAAATGACCTCGCGTCCGTCTTTGGCCAGGTTGCGGTTTTCCATATCAAGCATGCGGCCTTTGCTGCGGTATAGGTCGCGCATCACGGTACCGATGCGCTCACTTTCGTCGGCGGGCATAAAAGCGCGCGGATTTTTACCGATGACTTCTTCTGGCGTATAGCCCAATACTTCGACGACTTTGTCGGAGCAATAGGTGTATCTGCCGCGGGAGTCAATTTCCCAAACCCAGTCGGCGGTTGCCAGCGCCACGTCGCGGAAGCGGGTTTCGGAGTTTTGGATTTCTTGATAGAGCCGCGCGTTTTGAATGGAGGTGGCGGTTTGCAGAAAAATTGCTTCCAGTAATGATATTTCTCCCGGGCTGAGGCGGCGGTCTGCCTCGAGAATATCCACGCCGGCGGTGCCAATGACTTCCTCGCCTGCCAGAATGGGGAAGATTGCCAGGTTTTGCGTGCCGCGTTTCGCCATTATCTCGCGAATGGGTTCCATCAGTGGGCTGTTGGGCACATCTTCCACCCACAGGTGTTGACGGGTGTTTAGCACTTGTATGGTGGCGGCGTTGCCTTCGATGGGGATGTTCGTTCCCAGGTCGGGCGAGCCGCCTGCTGGGGCGGGCGTGTCGGCTACTAAAATCAGATGTTTTTTATCGGGGGAAATCAGCGTGATGCCGATATGCCCGACCTTGAAGTAGGCTTGAATTTTTTCGGCGATGCTTTGCAGGCTGTTTTCCAACTTGAGCGAGCCGGAAACAGAACTGACGATTTCGTTGATGAGCGATTGTTCTTCAGCGCGCTGCTGCGCCTGGGCATACAGGCTGGCGTTTTGAATGGCAACGGCGGCCTGGGCGCCAATGGACTTTGCCAGCGGCTTCATCTCGGCAGTGTAGGTATTGGCGGTTCCGTGGTCAAGAATCAAAATGCCGATGACGGCGCTGCCGACCAGTAGCGGCACGCCCATCCACGAGCTAATGTGCGCGGTTTCTTCGCGCACGTCCCAGCGTGGGTCTTGGCGCACATCGGCCAGGATGAGCGGTTCGCGCGTGGTGACGATTTCATGAATGATGGGGTCTTCCTGCTCGGGGCGCAGGTAGTAGCTATCGGGGTGGTGAATTTCTTCCAGACGTTCCTGGTCGTAACTGATTCCGCCTACTTGACGGCGTTTCCCCTGTGATTCAACTAGTTGAATGCTGGCAGTGCCGAAGCTGAGCAGACGCGGCAATTGTTGCAACAGGCGTTGAACAACAATGTCCAATTGCAACGACTCGCCGGTAATACGCGCCATGTCCGAAAGCGTATCGGCCACCTGGCGGCGATATTGTTCTTGCTGGTACAGCTGCGCGTTTTGAATCGAACCGGCGATTTGGGCTGCCAGCGTGCTGAGAATGGCCTGGTCTTCTTCGCTGAAAAAATTGATCTTGTCAGAGTGAATATTGAGGACGCCCAAAAGGTTGTTGCCGGTAAAAACTGGCAGCGCCATCTCGGCGCGTATATTTGGCAACAACGGGTTGGCAAGCCAGTTTGGATCCTGGCTGACGTCGTTATCTACCACCACCTGGCGGCTACGGGCCGCGCGGGCGACAATGGAAACGGGTTGGTCAATCTCAACTTCGCGCGCGCCGTGCGTGCCCTGGTGTTCGTCATCTTCCTGCCAGCCGCAGGCTTGCACTTTTAGCGTGTGCTGGTTACTTTCCAACAGGAAGATGTGGGCGTGATACAGGTTGAAACGGCGTTGGGTGAGATGTACCGCTTCTTCGAGCAGGGGTTGTAGTTCGAGAATGGTCGAAATGCGGGTGGAAATTTCGGCAATCGCCTGCAGCTGCTGGGCCGATTTGCCGGTCTTCTGGAAGAGCTGCGCATTTTGCAGCGCCAGGCTCAGCTGGTCTACCACCTGACGTAATAATAATCGGTCATCTTCCTGCCAGACGCGGTGTGAATCGTCCACCACTTCCAGCGAAGTGAGGCCATCTTCTTGTTCAAAGGGAATGGCAAGCGTGGAAAGGTTGTCGCGCGAGGTTTGCGTGACGGTGACTGCGGACGATGGCAACATCCCAGTCAGTGCGCGGGTGTTGACCTGACGGGAGGCGGGTACCGGTTCTGCCGCAGTTATTTTTTTGGTCGGCTTTTTGGGCAGGGCAACTTCTCGCGGGGTTGCGGCTTCCTGCTCAGTGGGCTTGATGTCGCCAAAGATCTTATTCAGCCTTTTGCGCATTTCCTTGTTGTCTGACATAGTCAACTAACTCCTGAGCAAGAATACGGTATTGTTGTGAGCCGCGGCTGTTGGGGCGATACTGGCTGATGGGAATCCCCACGATGGGGCTTTCACGCAGGCGCGTGTCAATTTCGATCACTGCGGTAAACAACCCGGCGCCGAAAGTTTGTTGCAACTGCTCGCGGATGGCGCGGTGGGCGCGGTTGCGTTCATCCAGTAAGGTGATGAGAATGCGATACGCCAGATCGGGGTTGCTATCTTTGCGAATGCGCCGGATGATGGTCATCATGTCACGCAGGGCGTAGGCTGAAAAATATTCTGCTTGGGTGGGGATAACCAGTAAATTGGCCGCAGTCAGCGCGTTGGTGGTAATGGCGCCCATGGATGGCGGACAATCCATCAGAATATAGTCAAATTTTTGTGCTTCGGGGCTTTTAAGCGCATCGCGCAAAATGAACTGGTAGTTCATCCGAACCGGTAAAAAATGTTCCGCATCTACCATGCGCGAGGAGGAAGCCACCAGCTGTAAGTTGGTCGTTTGGGTGGTCTGAATGCTGTCTTGCAGAGCCGACCCATCCAGTAAAATTTCGGCGCTGGTGTGGGCGCTTTTGCCCGGCTCCAGCCCGTTTGCCAGCGTCAGATTGGCCTGCGGGTCAAGATCGAGCAGTAAAACCTGGCTGCCCAATTCTGCCAGCGCCGCGCCAAGCGCGTAGGTGGTGGTGGTTTTGGCGACCCCGCCTTTTTCGTTGGAAAACGCGATGATATAGCTCATGCTGTCTCCTGCTATTTTTCCTGTGCTGAAGCGCTTTTTACAATGCGGATGTCTTTGACCTTGAGCGCTTGTTTGATTTCGTCCAGCGCAATTTGGAGCATCTCTGCCGGGTCGTTGGTGCTGCGAATTTTAGAGGTGATTTCGCTGACGGTTTTTTCCCGCTCTGCGCGGCGGGAGGTTTCCTCGAACAGACGGGCGTTTTCCATCGAAAGCCCAACGCGCTCGGCCACGGCCTGTACCAATTCGATTTGTTCGCGGCTGATTTCGTCCACGTCGTCGGCGGCGCGGATGTTGAGAATGCCAACCACCTCGTTGCGCACTTTGAGCGGCACCGATAAAGTAGCGTTGGTCTCGCCTTTTTGCGCAAGGAGAAAATTTCCTTGTGCCAGCGCCAGTCGAATTTCTGGCAGGTCAAGCGCTTTCTCCAGCGCTTGTGGGCCCAGTGGGCCGGTGCGGAACCCGGCGAAGGACGATTCGCTGGTTGCACGTGTCCACTCGCGGCGCAGATACTGCTGGTAGACGGTTTGGGATTCGGCCAGCGCACGGGTCGCATCGGAGAACAGGCGCGCATTTTCGATGGCGATGGCAACCTGGTTGGCAAGTGTTGAAAGCGCCTGAATGTCGTCTTCGCTGAAGGCGTTTGGCTCTATGCTCTGAACATCCAGCGCGCCAATCAGACGTTCTCCCACGCGCAGGGGCAAAGCCATTTCGGAGCGCGTTTTTGACAGGTCGGGGTTGCGAAAGTAGACCTCGTCTTCGCCAGTTTTTAGGGCAATGCGCGGCTGACTGGTTTTGATGACTGTGCCAACAATGCCTTCGCCGATGCGTAGCTTGTGTTTGCGCGCCAACATGCGCTGACCGCCTTTGGAGTTGCTGGCATTTAGCAGGGCATATTCGCCAGATGGATCAACGAAAAAAATGCCAACGTGGTAAAAATTAAATTGTGAACTGATGACCTGGGTAACATTTTTCAGTAGTTCGGCCTGGTCGCGGATGTTGGCAATGGTTTGGGCCACTTCGGAGACGGCCTGAAATTGCGCCAGCCGGCGCTGTTCGATGGCATTGATTTTTTCCATCTGCTCGCCGCGCGTTGTCAGCTCGCGCGATTGTTCGGCTAGTTCGCGCGTGCGCTCTTCGATGCGTTCTTCCAGCGAGGCTTGCAGGGCGCGCAATTCTTCGTTTGTTTTGGCCTGATCTACGGCGTTTTCTTCCGCATGGATGGCGTTTTCGTTTAGACGAATCACTAACAAGCGCAAGAGTCCTCCGGCAATCAACGCGATAATTGAGGCGATTACCAGGTCGCCGATGTCGGCGCGCAACCCTTCGGCGGTGACCAGCCAGCCGTTGATTTCGCTGAGCGCGGTGATGAAAATGGTGAGATTAACCAGCCCGCCGTAAACGAAAATTCCGCGCTCGCCGCCGGTCAGCCCGCCGATAATTACCACCAGCAGCATGGCCGGTGCGGTGATATCGTGAATGCCGTTGCCATTCCATAGGATGAAAGTGAGACCAATCCAGAGCCCGGCTGGGGTGATGATCCGGGCCAAGGTTTCCTTCCCCTGGCTCAAAAAATAACCAGACAGTGCGGCAACAAAAACAATTATTCCTGCGCTGATCAGCAATTGCCATGAGTGAATTAGGGCAAAATTTACCAGTCCGCCGATGGATGCGCCAATCGCGCTAAATAAAATAATGGCGCGCAACATGCGATAGTCGGAGCGCTTTTCGCTGGACTGGATTTCCTTTGGAATGAGAAAATTTTCGAAAGCGGCTTTCATTGCTCACCTGTTTTGGGCTGGTCGTCGGGCTCTTCTGTTGGGTTGGCAAACTGGATGACGATGTCTGAACCGGGCAGAGCGCGACCCAACTCAGCGACGGTGGTTTGCAGGACGTTGCGCATGTTGACCGAAGCGCTGATTTTGGTAGCGATTTGGCTGATGGCCTGTTCTTTGGAGGCGCGGCGTTGTGACTCGTCCAGTAGGCGGGCATTTTCGAGCGCAACCGCCACACGATTGGCGATTTCCTGGGTGATGGTTAATTCGTCCTGTTTCCAGTTCTTTTTGCCAGATGCGCGCACATTCAGAACGCCGATGGTTTCACCGCGCAAGAGAATCGGAATTGCCAGCGATCCGCGATTGTTTTCTTCGTCAAAGCCGGTTTGCAGCGTGCCTTCTTGATTGGCTTTTTGAATTTCAGGGGAGGAAAGCGGGGCTTCCAGCGCCTGGGTCTTGCCGTTTTCATAGTGGAAGCCGAGTAGCTTTTCGACGCGGGCGATGCGTCCCCATTCCTGACGCAGATATTGGCGGTAGATGGTTTCGACCTCCGACAGCGATTTTTTGGTTTCTTCAAATAGACGGTCGTTTTCGATGGCGATGCTGATTTGGTCGGCCAGCGTGGAGAGTACGCGAATATCTTCCTGGTTGAAGGCGTTGGCTTCGGTGCTTTGCACATCCAGCGCGCCGATGACACCTTTACTGGAGTGCAGCGGGAGCGCCATCTCGGAGTGGGTATTGGGCAGGTCGGGGTTGTCAAAGTAGACAGCGTCCATGCCGGTATCCAGCGCAATACGCGGGTTACCGCTTCCGGTGACGTAACCGACGATGCCGACTTTGCCTACTTTTAGTTTGTGACCGCGCGCCAACATGCGTTCGCCGCCAGCGCTGTTGGCGGCCACCAAAACGGCGTATTCGCGTGCCTCGTCCACCAAAAAAATGCCGGTGTGGTAGAAGCCAAATTTTTCGCTGATGAGGCGTGTAACGGAGGGCAAAATATCCTCAATTTTTTGCAGTGACGCGATTTCGCTGGCGACTTCGGCGATGGCTTCCAACTGTGCCGCGCGGCGCTTAGTTTGGGCATTGACTTCGGCCAGTTCAGTAGACTGGCGTGCCAGAACTTGCGAGCGGTTTTCCAATTCAAGTGTGCGTTCCTGCACGCGGTTTTCCAGCGTACCGATCAGTTCGCGCAGTTGGGTGGTCATGGCGTTGAAGGTGTTTCCAAGTTGTTCAAACTCGTCGCCGCTGTGAATATTCACATTGCGGCTCATGTTGCCATTGGCAATCTCGTGCGCTGTGTCGGTTAGCGCGCGAATTGGGCGCAGGACGCTGGCGCCGTAAATAAAAATGATGGCGACGGCGCTTGCCAGTACAGTGAAAATCAGCGCAAGATTGATAAGCAATTGGCGAAGATTGGCATTGACAGCTGCGGTGCGGTCTTCAATGATGTCCACCACGCCGATTACCTCGCCCGAATAGTCGTACAGCGGGGCGCTGTAAATGGCAAAGGTGTGACCGTTCTCCACCACCCGGCTGAGGGTTTTATTGCCTTGCAATGCGGCGAGATACGCCGCCGGAGTATTTAGCGTTGGCGCTTTCAACGTGCTGGTTTGGAAGACTAACTCTTTGATGGGCGGTTTGGCGTCTGTGTTGGCGGTTACGAACGTTGCCAGGTCGGCTTGTTCTTTTTCGAGCCAGAGTGACCAATTCACACCGTATTCACCGCGCAAAGATGCCAGGATTTGAACATCCACATTCAGCCCAAATTCAACGGTGCCGATATGTTGGCCTGAATACTGTACTGGCACAACGCCGCGCACACCCAGCCCGCCGCGTCCTACTTCCAGCCCGCCGACAGGCTTGCCGGTGCGGTTGGCTTCCACCACCGTGGCGCGAAAGGCGCTCAAGTCGTCGCCAAATTTATCGAGTTGGTGCAGGCGTAAAAATGATGTTGCCGGGGGTAGGTGATACTGATATTGTGGAATACCAAACTGTTGGTTGAGTTGTTGGTAACTTTCCAGCGTCAGTGCGGTCAGTTTCTCGCGGTCATGTTCGGCAAAGGCGGCCTGAATATCGGGGTTGGTGGCCGCCTGTGTCGCCAGCCCGAGCGCAAATTGCTTGGCCGATTCAATTTTCTCATCGAAGGACTCGTAGTAATGTTCAAAGTCTGCTTCGGCGGTGTGTTGATTGGCGTTAACCGTGCTGAAATACTGATACGCCAACAAGCCAACCAGCGCGATGGCAAACCAGAGCATAATGGGCAATAATAATTTTCGCAGTACCTGCATGGTTAAGCCTCGCGGTTAGCGTTTTCGGAGCGGTCAGCGTCGTTTTTCAACTGGAGGATGATTTCGGAGCCGGGCAGGGTGCGTCCCAGTTCCTCAACGGCGGTTTGCAAGATGTTGCGCATGTTGACTGAAGCGCTCAGGTGTGACGAGATTGCGCCGATGGTGCTTTCGAGCGCCGCGCGGGAGCGCGAGTCTTCCACCAACCGGGCGTTTTCAATTGCCAGGCTGACACGTTCAGCGATGGCGCTAGCAATGTCTCTCTCATCTTCCAACAGGGCGCGTTGGGTATTGGTTTGCACGTTGATGACGCCAATTACCTCGCCGCGTAGCTTGAGTGGAATTGCCAGCGTGGTGGTTTTTCCCTGCGAAAGATTTAATTCGCCGGTGGCGAGCGCCTCGCGCGCTTCGTAGGTTTCCAGCGGCTGAAGCAGGGGTTGCGCACCCGCCAGGGAATAACGATAGCCAATATGGTCGCTTTCTTGCGTTACTTTTTTCCACTCGCGGCTGACGTACTGACGGTAAGTCGTTTCGGCCTCGGCTAGTGATTTTTGTGTTTCCTCGAATAAGCGCGCATTTTGCAGGGCGACGCTAACCTGATCGGCCAGGATGGTGAAAATTTCCAGGTCGCGCGCATCAAAGGCGTGCGCTTCTTTGCCCTGTACATCCAGCGCGCCGATGATTTGTGCGCCGATTTTGAGTGGCAACGCCATCTCGGAGCGGGTGTCGGGCAGTTCGGGGTTGTTGAAGAATGTTTGGTCAGAATCGGTATCAAGCGCGATGCGCGGGTTGCCGCTGCCGGTAACATATCCTACGATTCCGGCCTCGCCAACGCGCAGACGGTGACCGTTTTTCAGTAGACGTTGGCCGCCCTCGCTGTTGGATGCGCTCAAGATGGCGTATTTCTCGTCTTCGCTCAATAAAAAAATTCCGACGTGATAAAAGCCAAATTGAGCGCTTACCACACTGGCGATACGAGGTAATAATTCTTTCAAATTTTGCACGGAGGTGATGGCGCGTCCCACCTGCGCCACGGTTTGTAGTTCGGCGGCGCGGCGTTGCTGGTCTTGCGAAATCGTGTTGAGCGTTTGGGTTTGCTCTTCCAACGCGGACGTGCGTTCCTGTACGCGTTGTTCCAGTCCGCTCACCAGGTCATCTACCTTATGCGCCATTTCGTTAAAGGCGCTGGAGAGCTGCCCGATTTCATCGTTATTTTCGATGTCAGTGCGGTAAGAAAAGTCGCCCGAGGTAATTCGCAATGCGCCTTCCGTCAGGCGGGTAATCGGGTTGGCCAACTGCCCGCCGATGAGCCAGCCTGCCAGCGCAAAAATGGGCAGAAAAAATACAATCGTCCACAGCGTGCTGCGCAGGGTATTGTTGCGCGCCTCGGTCAGCGCGTTGGCCGAAAGATCCAGCCCAAGTACACCTTCGCGCGTGCCGTCTGGGCGGTAGAATGGCGCGTAGGCCGAGAGCCAGGTTCCCCACGAGTCGGTGTATGTGCTTTTTTCGGCCATCGGCTGGTTCATGGCAGCAAAATTTTCAACCAGTAACGCTCCAGCGTCAGGGTAGGTTTCGCCCAGTTTGGCTGGGCCGCGCAAGACCGAAAGCACCGGGCTGACGCTGTCCACTACAAAGTAGATTTCGCCTTTTTCGTTTTGCCGCATGGTGTAGACCGAGCCGATGTCTGCGTCGGTGTTGATGATGGCTTCGTTTGTGGCGCGCAGGGCGCGGAAGATACTGTTGTCCTCGTCGCTGGGGCGCGTCAACGTGACGTGCAAATTAGCGTCTTGTTCCAGCGCGGCCAATGTTACCATGCTCAAGGCACGCTGGCGCAGTTGCTCGGTAATTTGTGCCTGTACCACCGTAAATACCACCCAACCGGTGAGCAGCGAGACAGACACGGCGATGAACAAAAAGGCCAATGCCAGGCGTGAGCGAATGTTGAGGGTGCCTTGGGGTGTCAGAAAAGTTCGTTGCACGGCAATCTCCTTAACTGGCGCTTTCGTTGTCTTCAGTCTTGATCTGGATGGTGATTTCCGAATCGGGGATGGCGTGACTCAACTCTTGCACTGTTGTTTGTAAAATGTTATCCAGGTTGATGGACGCGCTGATACGGGTAGAAATACCGCCGATAACGCGCTCCTTCGAGGCCAGGCGTTGGGCATCCTGAAAGAGCCGGGCGTTTTCGAGTGCATAGGCCAGACGTTCTGTAATTGTTTGATATAACCGAATTTCTTCCTGCGTCCAGTCACGCTTTTGCTGGGGAATATGAATTTGAACGCTGCCAAGGCTTTCGCCGCGCACGCTGATGGGAAGTTGCAGCACACTTTCGTCTGGTGTGGCGAGAATGTCTTCGCGGTGCAGGGCTTCCACCTGACCGTTGTAGTAGCGGAAACTGAGCGCCTGGTTGCGCGCGATGGCTTGCCAACTGCCTTGTTGATGTTGTCCAAAGATGAGTTGTGCTTCGGTCAGCGCTTTTTGGGTGTCTTCATACAGGCGGGCGTTGTGAATGGCAATGGCGATTTGTTCGGCTAATAGGCCAAGTACATCGCTATCCTGTGTGGAAAATGCGTTGGCTTCGCGGCTTTGTACGTCCAGTGCGCCAATGACTTCGTCGCCCACCTTAAGCGGCAGCGCCATTTCGGAGCGTGTTTCCGGCAGGTCGGGGTTGTTGAAGAAAGCGGCATCTTCGCCGACATCCAGGGCGATGCGCACGCTGCCGGTGGCGGTGACGTAGCCGACGATGCCGACTTGCCCGACCTTTAGTTGGTGACCGCGCGTCAGCATTTTTTTGCCGCCTTCGCTGTTGGCCGCCCGTAAAATAGCGAGCGTTCCGCTTGCATCCAGTAGAAAAATACCCGCGTGGTAGTAGCCGAAAGATTCGCTGATGGTCTCAGTCACTTGAGGTAACAAACGTTCCAGGTCTTGCAGGTTGGTAACCGCGCGGGCAACGTTTGCGAGGGCGCGAAACTGGCTGGCGCGGCGGGAGTTTTCCAGGTTGGCTTGCGCAAGCGCGGCGGTGCGTGTGTTGACGCGCTGCTCCATCTCTTGCAGGGCGGTCTGTAATTTATGGGCAGTATCATCCACCACGTTGGCAAGCGCGCCAATTTCATCGCGCCGTTCAGTTTTGGTGGAAGTTTTCAGGTTGCCTTTGCCAATTTCTGTGGCTTGGGCCGCCAGTGTATTCAGCGGTGAAGTAATCAGGTTGGCCGAAACCCCGGCGGCGGCGATGACAGCCACCATCAGCAAGGTTGAAATCAGCAATACCGTGTTAGCAAGGGTGCGTACCTGACCAGAAAAGGCACTGCCTGTGCGGGCAAAAATGATATTCCAGTTTTTTGTTTGTAGTGGCGCGATGGTGGCATATTGGTTCGAGGGTGTGTTGGGGTCAAGCGATGTCTGAAAAAAATTGCCGCGCGTCGGATTTTGCAGGTCTTTTGCCAGGGTGGTTAACTCTGCCGAAAATGATTCGGCTTCGCCCGGTGGAAGTTGGCGTGATTGTTGCAACGAGGTAACTTGTTCGTCGCGCAAGCGTATCAGCGTTTTGAATTGCAGAGCGGGCAGAGTGTTGTGTCCCAAAATGATATTGTTTTGGTCTAACAGTATGGCGGTCTGGCTGTCTTCGAGCCACGCGTTTTGGCGTTCCAACTCATTTTGCAAAATTTGAGCGTCATAAATGAAGCGCGCCAGACCGATAACTTTCTGGTTGTCATTGAAAATTGGTGCAGCTACAATTAATACCGGGCGCAGAATGCTCTCGTCGTATAAGACTTCGGAAACGTAAACGGCGCGCAGTACCATCGTCTGGCGAAACCAACCGCTATCAGCGTTGCTTTGATTGACGCGGTAGGCCTGCGTATCCAGTAAGGTGATGCCCTGGGCGCCGATCAGGCCGCTGGAGACGATAAATTCATTGTGCTTGTTTAAAATTTTGAGTGTATCAAGTACTTCTGCGCTACGGGCGGTATCGCCGGTTAGATATTTTTGCAGAACAGGAATTTCGGAGCCTACTTGCACCTGTTGCTGAAGTGAGTTAAGCAAGCTGTCCATCTCTTCAGCGGCGTCGTCCGCATTTTGTGTCAGTAAGTCATTACTATTTTCGGCCAGAGTCTGGCGCACGCTGATAAATTGTGGGATGGAGGCTGTCCAGAGTGGCACCAGTGCAACGATAAGGAAGGCGAGCGTAATTTTGGTGCGCAGATTCTTGAATTCGGTTTGCTGTATCAGGTTAATGGTCAGGGTCAGAAAAACGACTCCACCCATAACGATGATGGTTTGTTCGACCCACAACGGCGCAATCAGCCGTTCGGTGATGATGTTGTTTTGGTCTATGAACACGGCGGCGATCATGGCGACTAACCCCAGTAAGAACATGCCAACTGCCGGGCCAGGGTCGAGAGTCTGCAGGGCGATGTTGATGTAAATCAACATGCCGATGACCGCTATTACGATTCCAACTCCCTGAACGAAAAAGTTAACAGCGATGAAGGTGATTCCCAGCATGATCCCCGTCAACCAGACGGCGCTGGCGGAGCGTTTTTGGCGATTGAGCAAAAAGGCAATTGTCAACCCGGTGGCGAGCGCCAGGCCGTTAATTGCCAGCCCAATGAATTGCCAGCCGCCATTTTGGAATGCGCCCGCGCCAAACATCAGCGCAGAAACCCAGGCGGCGGCCATGCCCGTGCGCGCAATGAGTGCTACGTTTTCTGCTTGCCGTTTCCAGCTTTTTTGAGCGGCGATAAAATCTGTCATCAGGATTCCTGCTCCTTTTTGATTTTTACAATCACCTCGGCGCCAGGGGTGATGCGGCCCAGCTCTTGTACGGTTGTACGCAGGATGTTTTCGATATTGATGGAAGAACCAATTTTTGTGGAAATTTCACTTGCCAGACGGTCGCGTGCCGCCTGATTTTTACTTTCGGTGTACAGGCGGGCGTTTTCCAGCGCAACCGCCAGCCGCGCGGCGATTTCTTCAGCCAGTTTGACGGTTTCAGCAGAGAGTGTGGCGCTGTTAAATTCCAATTTAAGTGCGCCAATGACCTGGTCGCGGAGTTTGACGGGGACGGCTAGCATGGTTTTATTCTCGCCAGACTGTGACACAAGCGCTGATTTCCCTTGGCGAATGACATCGGCAGTTTCGGTGGGCAGGTTGTTAAGCGCAATGATTTTTGTGCCGTCGAATTGATAGCCGGTGTGATTCTGCGCAGCGTTGGAAAAGTTGCGCCAGCTGGAGAGAGTGAATTGCTGGTAAGCCAGTTCCAGATCGGCGAGATTCTTTTGTAGCTGCTCCACCAGCTGCGCACGCTGAATTGCCAGCGCCAGCTGGTCGGCCATGATTTGTAGCGAGGCAATGTCGTCCTGGTTGAAGGCTTCGGCTTTTTCGCTTTGTACATCCAGCACGCCAATCACCTGGTCATTAACTTTGAGTGGTAAACCCATTTCGGAACGGGTGTTGGGCAGGAGCGGGTTGTCGAAGTAGGTGGCGTCGTGGCCGGTATCCAACGCGATGTGGGGTTCGCCGCTGGCGGCGGCAGAGCCGACGATGCCGACCTGCCCCACTTTTAGCTGATGTTTTCGCTCCAGCATGGCGCGTCCCGCTTCAGTTGGGGAGGCGCGTAAAACGGCGTATTCATGCCGGGCGTCAATGAGAAAAATTCCGGTGTGATAAAAGTCAAACCGATCCAGCACCAGTTGCGCCGAGCGGTTAAGCAATTCGTCCAGGCTGCGTGCGGTGGTCGCATCGCGGGCGACTTCGGCGGCGACGCGCAGGCGGCTGGCCTGCTTTTGCAGATCTTCGGTGCGGTCGGTTACTTTTTGCTCAAGCGTTTGAATGAGAATTTGTAGTTCGCTGGCAACGGTATTGAAAGTTTCTTCCAGTTGACCAATTTCATCTTGCCGGTCAACGGTGAGGCTGGCAGACATGTCTCCCTTTGCCAGGCGGTTGGCGCGGACGACCAGGTCGGTGATGGGGCCGCTGATGGAGCGCGAAGTCACAAAAACGATGGCGAAGGCCATCAGTGCGGTGAAAAAGCCTACGCCCAAGTTGGAAAATATTAGACGTAATATGCTCCCGACGACTTCCTGCTGTTTTACTTCAGATACCAGTACGGTTTCGATGGCGGGAATATAGGCGTAGTTGCCAAGCACGGCTTCTTGTTGATAGTTGGCGTAAATGCCTTTGCCTGCAAGTGTGTTGCTGCTTCCGATTGCATTGATGGTGGCGTCGGTAGAAACAAGCGTCCCTGCTCCGGCGCGGGTGACGGTGACGCTTGTATAGTCGGTGCCGACCAGGTATGTTTCGAGTGTGCTGGCTATGCCAGTTTTGGTTTCCATCACCGCTTTGATTTCATTCAGGCTGGAACGGGCAACAATTGCGCCGATGAAGGCCCCATTTTTTTCGATGGGTTTCATGATGAGCAGGGATGTACTCGCCGTGCCTGTGGGCGGGGTGTCAATAGTGAAGGTTTCACCTTGCAAGACGCGTGTGAAGAAGCGTTGCCCGGTGTAAAATTGTTTTTCGTTGTTGCGCGTGGTGGAAATCAACACTTGTCCGAGGCTGTCTACAATGAAAATCTCATCATAACGGTTGGATTGCTCGCGCAGTTTGACGAAATTAGCGCGTATCAGATCATAGTTGAACTGGTACGAAAAATTATCGCGTTTGGCTTGAAGCAGAAATTGGATGCGCTGGTAGGTGAGCGGGTCTTTGATGGGAATGGAAATTTCGTTATCCATGGCCGTCAGAATGTTGCCAATCTGCGACTGTTTGATATCTGAAACGCCTTTTAATTGAACAAAAACTTGTTCGCGGCTGTAATAGAAATTGCCCAAGGCGGCGATAACGAGCGTGGCAACGGCTGACATGATGGTGATAAAAGCGAAGGTGGTTACCAGCCGCGCTGCAATGGTTTTAAAGTTGAAAATGGCATTGACCAGGATCAACAGAATGTTCATCAGGATGATGATGGCATAGATGGATAACCCGGCCATACTGGAGATGTTGGCTAGCGGTAACCGCGCGTACTGAATCTGGCTATTGAAATAGAGAATGGCGGCGAAAAATACCGCGCCTATGACGGTGATGCTGATTTTATAGCGCGGGTCCAAGCCTTCAAAACGCAGAAAAACAACTACCAAGGCAAAAACAAGCAAGGCGAGCGGAATGGCAAAGTTTTGCCACAAGAAAACTTGCGAGACGCGTCCCAGTCCATCCAGTAGAAATAAGAGCAGAGCAACAATTTGGAGTCGTCTTTGCCGCAGAAGTGGGTAAAGGGGAAAGTGAAGTAGGCCGAGTAACAGTGAAATTGTTCCAACTGTCAGTAGTTTTGTGTCGGCCACGTCTAAAATGCCGAAAAATGCCAGAATGTATACCAGCCCGAATCCTAAAAAGTTAAAAATAAGGATAAGCGGGATGAACGTCAACGCGGCGCTGATGACCCGGTAGAACTGCCGTTCTCTGCTGGAAACGTCGGTATCTTCCGGCGGAAGATTGAAAAAATTTAACCACCAAGACAAATGCATCATGGATTAGGCCTTTTGTTGGGCAGTTTCTTCGGATTCAGCGGGGGAGACCACAACGGAGACGGTGGAAACTTGCGGCAGGCGTTGCAATTCGCGCGCGGCGCTTTGAAGCAGAGCTTCCACATCCAGCGAACGGCTGAAGCGGGCAGATAGGTCATTGAGAGTTTGTTCGCGGATGGCGCGACGCTGAGTTTCTTCCAGCAAGCGGGCATTTTCAACCGCCAGGGCAACTTGCGCCGAAATTCTCTCGGCCATTTCTTGTTCGGCTTGTCCCCACGGCTTTTCGTTAGGCTTGCGGCGCAAAAGAATATCACCAATTTTTTTGCCGCGTAGCACCAGTGAAACTTTTAGCGTGTGCACGCCTTCTTCCTGATCGGCTGGTGGCTGGTCTGGCGAAATCGTCGTGGCGCCGGTTGTTGAGTAGGAAAAACCTTTGGGCGCGTTGCTGATATGTTCCCGCCAGGCCGTGGCCGTGCTTTCGGCGCCTAGCGCTTGCAACTGCGTCACAACATTCTGGCTTTCCTGAATGAGACGGGCGTTTTCAATTGCCAGAGCAATCTGGTCAGCCATGGCTTGCAGGCTGTAGATGTCATCGTTGGTGAAAGCGTGATCCTTATCCGACTGAATATCCAGCACGCCGATCAGGCGATTCTGTACTTCCAGCGGCAGGGCGATTTCGGAGCGGGTCAGGGGCAGGTCGGGGTTATTAAAGAAGGTGGCGTCAGCGCCGACGTTTTGGGCGATGCGCGGACGTTTCTGGTAGGCGGCGTAGCCGACGATGCCTTGGCGCCCAACTTCCAACCGGTGACCGCGCTTCACCATGCGCTGTCCGCCATCGGAGGAGGCCGCCTGCAAAACAACAAACTGCCCGTTGGCGTCGGCCAGAAAAATTCCGGCGTGGTAAAAACCAAAGCGTTCGGTGATTTGCCAGACGACGTTGGTGAGCAATTCGTTTAGGTCGCGTACTTCGGCGGCAGAGCGTGCCACTTGCGCTGCCGCTTCAAGTTGGGTGGAACGGCGATTCAGTTCTTCGGAGCGCTCTTCCACGCGCTCTTCCAGCGTGGCGCGAATACCGTTTATTTCGGCGTTGCTGCTTTCTAGATTTTCAATGATTTCTTTTTCAGTGTTATTGCGGTATGCGCTGACAATGGTTAGCAGGACGCCCAGGCTGAATGCGCCCCCCGAAAATGCCGCGGCGAACTGCGGATTGAGGCCAGGTTCCGAAAGCGGCAACAGGTTGAGCGCCACGAGGTGCAACAGCGCCACGCTGAAAACTCCTGCGGGCGGTAGAAGCGCTGCTGTTATCCCAAGGCTGATTGGAATAAGTGTGACAATGGCAGCGAGTAAATCTTCTGATGTGTGGGTGGAGTTGACCAGTACAAAAATGTAACTAAAGATGGAAAGCAAAAAAACTGTCAGGTAGGCAGAGATTTTGTAAAAAGGTGTGCGTGAAAGAGCATATGAAACGAGCACACTGATAAATAAAAATAGGCGTACTACGTCTTGTGGGCCGCCAAAATTGGGTGAATCGCGGCCAATCAGGAAACTTATCGGCAGAATCAGGGTCAGCGCCAGGGTCAGGCTGGCAACCAGCCGGGCATATTTTTTCTCGCGCAAATCAGTTAAAGAAGCGGGCGGTTGCGTCAGCAAGAGCCACAAACGCGCCAGCGCCCAGTTCGCAGGTGATTTTTTGGGTTTTTGAGAGCGGGTTTGGTTGTCTGGCATGGTTACTCTTCCACTTTGAGTTCGATAACGGATTCCGAGGCTTCCAGTGCGCGGCCTAACTCTCGCGCGGCGGTTTGCAAAATGTTTTCTACCGAGCCAGCGCCCCATAGTTTTTGCACAATCGAGGCCGAAAGGCGTTCGCGTAGGGCGGATTGCTGGCTTTCTTCCAGCAGGCGGGCGTTTTCCAGCGAAACGGCCAGTTGCGTTGCCAGGGCTTCCACCCAGGTCTGGTCTTCTTCGCTCCAATCTTGCCCGGTTTCAATTTCGATGTTGCCGATGATTTGTTCGCGTAGTTTGAGCGGGATGTCTATCTGGCGGCTGGATGCGGGTTCGTCTGCCAGCGCGGCGCTGATGTTGGTGGAATATTCCACTGTATTGTTTTTTAAACGGTCGGCCCAGGCCGAAGCGATGTATTGTTGGTTGACCTGGCGTAACTCATCCAACGAGTCGTTCGTTTCGCGGAACAGGCGGGCGTTTTCGAGCGCAATCGCTACCTGATTGGCGAGGCCCTGCAGGGTGGCGATATCTTCAGGCTTGAAGTCGTTTTCTTTGGTGGATTGCACATCCAGCGCGCCGACGATGCGCTCACCTACCATCAGCGGCAGGGCGATTTCGGAACGGGTGTTGGGCAAGAGTGGGTTATTGAAGCGGATTGGCGCGTCACCCACATCCAGCGCGATGTGCGCTTCGCGGCTCTGAATGGCTGAGCCGACCATGCTGTTGCCGCCTACTTGCAGGCGGTGACGGCGCGCTTTCAAGATTTCGCCAGCCGTGCCGGTGGCATCCTTCAGCTCGGCCCAGTGACCATTTTCAATCACCAAAAAAATGGCGGCGTAGTAATAACCAAAACGTTCGGTGATGACATGCACGACCTTGTTGATGAGTTCATCCGGGTCAAGAATGGAACTGGCAACTTTGGCTACATCGTTGACGGCCTGAAGTTGGGCAGTTCTTTGCTCGACAAGATTCTCTAATTCCTGGCGGCCAGACTGGATCGCGGTCAGCATTCCGTTGAATTGATTTGCCATTTGTTCAAACTCGTCGCCGGTTTCCAAAACCAATGGGTCGCTGACCACCTTGCCTGCATTTTTGGTGGCGTAGTTTGACAGCGTTTGCAATGGGCGCAGAATGACCAGGTTGATGGCGAAACCAAGCACAATCATCCCGGCTAGCGACCCCAGCAAACGGCTGATTTGTTCGGTTTGACTGGCGCGGTTGGCATCGGCGACTTGTTTATCGTAGGGCAGGGAAATTTCCAGTACGCCGAAGTAGGTGCGCGCGAAGCCGTTCAGCCCTTCGCTGGTAAGGGGCAAGAGCAGGTTGGCGTGTGGTTGGGTGCCAGTGAGCGCGGTGTTGGCGATGGGGTTGAAAGTATTGTGGACAGCGTCAAAATTAGCGCGTGGCGAGTCAAAAATCCCGTTCTGGGTTCCGGCAAAGTAGAAATAATCTTCATGGTTGCCGGGCGGCCCAATTTTTTGGGGTTTGACGTTGATGGAGCGGGTTGTTGGTGTGTACAACCATAACGTGTAATTTGCATCGGTTTCGATGCTCATTTTTTCCAAAAATGATTGGCCGAAATCAATGCCTACTTCCACCATGCCGATAAATTTACCGTCTTTTAACATAGGGGCAACGCCGTGTACGCTTGATCCGTTGATGTCCACCTCGAAGCCGCTGGCCGATTGGTGGGTTTGTACGACGCTGGCGATGGTGGTGCGGTAGGTGACGTAGTCACCCAATTGGGTCGGGTCGTGCGCTCTCAAAAATACCACGCCCTGGTCGGTTTCCACATACAGTTGAACGATATTGTATTTGGCTTTTAATTCGCTAAAAATGGGATTAAGCAGTTTAAGTAGTTTAACCCGGTCACCCTTCAGATACAGATCTTTGATGTCATCGCGGCTCGCCAGCGCCAGCGCCAGCGCGGATGACGTTGCTTCGTAGCCTTTTAACTCACCATTGATGACGCTTCCCACGCGCGTCAGGTCTTTTTCGGCGTTGGCATTGAGCGCTCGTAGATTATTCTGCTGTGTCAGGTAGCCAGAAATGATCAGAATGACCGCGAAAGAAAGAAACGCAACAACAACCAGCTTAATGGTCAGCGGTATGCGTTGAATGCGGTGCAGAAAACTTGTAGATGAAGATGTCGGCTTACGAGAATTCATAAGAAGGACTCCGGCCTACGCTTGCGAAACATCTTTGGTGGCTTTGCTCAAGTTGATGCGAATGGAAACCCGCCGCGCAGAAAGGGTCTTGCCGAGTTCGTTGGCAGTGATGGCGATGATTTTATCGGTGTTGGAAGTGCGTCGGATGCGGTCGGCGACCTCGTACAACATGCGCTCGCGTTCTACTTGTGTGCGGAATTGTTCTAGCAGTTTGGAGTGTGAAATGATGGCCGCCAGGCTTCCCGCCAGTGTGCCGAGCATTTCTTCGTCATTTTCGGTATAAGCGCCCACGCGCGGACTTTCCACATTGAGGATGCCCAGCACTTCGTTACGGTATACCAACGGAATAGCAAGTTCGGAGCGCACCTTGGTATTTACCGCAATGTAACGTGAATCTTTGGTGACATCGTCAATGCGTTGAGGTTGACGGTGTGTCGCCACCCAACCGGTGATGCCCACCCCAAATGGAATTTTGAGTCGGGCCGATTCTTCGTTGGGGTAGCCCACGGAAGACTTAACTTCCAGTATTTTTTGTTCGGTGTCGGCCAGCATGATGGCAATCTGGTCGCCGCCCATGGTCACTTGCAGACCCTGCACGGCGCTGTTGAGGGCTTCTTCGATGGTGGTGCTGGATGCCGCCGCCGTGGTGACGTGATGAAGCAGGCGGTGTTGTGAAAGTCGTTCCTGCGCTTCGGCAAATAATTCTGAGTTGACAACGGCCACGGCCAGCTGGTCGGCCAGAATTTGCATAATTTTGACAGTTTCTTCATTAAAGGCGTAGGGATGGACGGATTGCACATCCAGCACGCCCAGCACCCGGTCACCAACGCGCAAGGGCATGGCGGCCTCACCTTTGGTATCGGGCAGAATTGGGTTGGCATAATAGTTTGGATCTTTACTGGTGTCGTTGACCACCAGCGCTTCCTTGGATTTGGCCGCAGTGCCGACAATGGATTTTGAGCCAACCTCCAGCTTATGTCCGGCGCGTTTCATCTGCGTGCCGGCATCGCCGGTGGCCTCACGGATGACGGCGTATTGGCCGCTGGGGTCAAGTAAAAAAACTGAAGCATGATAAAAATTGAAGCGTTCTCGAATCAGGCTAACGGCTTGTTGTAATAGGTTATCTACAATGAGTGAGCTGGAAACTTCGCGTGAGATTTCGGCAACGGTTTGCAGCTGCAGGGCGCGTTGACGGGCGTCTTCCAGCAAGCGGGTGTTGTAAACCGCCCCGGCCACTTGTGCAGAGAGTGAAATAAGAAAGCGCAGGTCATCTTTGGTGAAGCGGTTTTCGTTTTTTGCATCTTGCACAACTAGCGCGCCAATGGCTGCGCCGCCAACAATCAGCGGGCAACCCAGCCATGATTTCGCTGGTTCCCCCACATATTTGGCGCCCAGCGCCCGGCTGCGGCGTTCGGTGTCTTCTACCAGCATCAGCGGTTGGCGGGTGCGCACCAGAATAGAAATCAGCCCCTCGCCCAGAGGAAAGGGTTCGAGCGCGGATGTTTTTCCATCGGTGTAGGTGTAGGGCACTTCGATGGTTTCAGTTTCTTGGGAGTAGAGCGCTATCAAAAATTCAGTTTCGCCGATTGCGGCGCGAATTTGATTGTGCAAAATGGGGTAGAGCGCGGTTAAATCGGTGGAGGAAGAAATTGCCTGGCTGGTTTCAGAAATGGCTTCCAACTCGCGCAGGCGCTGATGCGTGGCTTTTGCGGCGCGCAGGTTAGCCTGGGCGACGGGAATGGTTTCAGCACAGTGAATGACGGGGTTAATTTTATCCGGGGTCAGGTTGTTGGTGGGGATGCTTCCCAGCAGAATAACGCCCTGAGTGACGACATCTGCCAGGACGGGGAGAATTGCGCAAGTAGCGCATTTTGCTATTTCAAACGGAGCCAACAAACCGGTCGGGGCCTTGGCCTTCTCCAGTGTGAAAATTTCGGGGCCGGCGGAGAAATACTGGGCAATATCCGCTGCTGAAAGGTCGAGGCTATTTAGCGCGCCTTCTACGAGCGGCGATTTCGAGTCATGAGAAAAAGCCAGTTCCAAACCACTTTCGGTGACGATGTAGTAGAGTGCGATAAAAAGGTGTGATTTTAATGCATTCTGAATGGCTTGCTTTAATTCGGCGTCGCTTTGCGCCTGAAAAATGGCATAGTTGGCCTGATGCAAGCGCGCGATTTCATCAAAATCGGTATTGGTTGGAGTTTTGCTCATGGGCGTCTCGAAAGCGGCGAATCAACAAAAAAGCGAGGGATTTCCTTTGGGGAGGTTCCCTCGCGGCGATTAGCGTTCTTCGTAGGGTATCTCCCAGACAGGTTCTCCGCTGAGAATTTTGCGTATCTGGTCAGGGAACTTATCCGGGTCGAGTGGCTTTCCAAGAAAGCCGTTGAAGCCTGAAGCCCTGGCTTTGTTCATTTGCTCCAGGCTGGCCTCGGCGGTGACGGCAATAATCGGGACGGTTTTGAGCCGGTCAGACGCGCGAATTTTTTTAAGCGCTCCGTAACCGTCTTCGTAGGGCAGGCGGATGTCCATGAGAATTAAATCGAGGCGCGACAAGGTGTCGGCGTATTCGACAACTTCGTAGCCGGATGTTTTCCATTCGCAGTGAATGCCCATGAATCCCAACATACGCGCGACCAGAACGAAGTTGGAGACGTTATCTTCGACGACCAGCACGGTGGCGTCTTTTGGAATGGATGATTTGCGTGCGGAGTCGCCGCTTTTTGGGGTGGTTGGGTGGTCGTTATCAGATTCGCTCATGGTCATCTCTTCAAAAAGCGTTCGATTTGTTCGGTAATGGTGTCAATGTCAATTGGTTTCTGAATATACCCGTCGCACCCGGCTTCGAGTGATTTTTCTTTGTCGCCTTTCATCACGTTGGCGGTCAGGGCGATGACGGGGATGCCACCCATGTTGGGTAGTTCGCGGATGCGTGCTGTCAAGGTATAGCCGTCCATTTCGGGCATGTTGATGTCCATGAGGATTAAATCTGGGCGGAGCGTTTGTAATTTTTTAAGGGCTTCTGTGGCGCTGGGCGCTTCGAAAACGGTAAATCCATCCGCTGAAAGCACTCGTCGGATCAACGTGCGGTTATCAGGATTGTCTTCAACGTATAAAATGGTAGCGCGGCTTTCTTCCGTCATTGGTAGTTGACCTCCGTGAAGATTCTAAATTGTTTCATCTGTGTGCAGACTATTTTACTTGCAGGTTGAACTGTCAAGTCATAACAGCAACCTTACAAGAATTCTGATGATACCCACAGCCAATAAATTGCTCCTGTAACCAAAAGCAACATTTATGTTGCTTTGCAGGGCAAAACAAAGATGCAGGTGACCGCCAGAAGAATTATATTGATTGTAGCGTGAATTGTACTATAATCAAACCACTATATCCGTCTGAATTGGAGGCTGAAATGTCGAGTGTAACGTATGAGCATGTTGTGAAAGAGTTTGGTACTGTTCGCGCTGTGAACGACCTGAGTTTTCATGTGGAAGATAAGGAATTTTTGGTTTTTGTTGGGCCGTCGGGTTGTGGTAAGACGACTGCCCTGCGTTTGCTGGCAGGTTTGGAAGAAATTACCAGCGGACAAATTTTGATTGGCGATCGGGTTGTAAACGATGTTCCGCCTAAAGACCGTGATATTGCCATGGTGTTTCAGTCCTATGCTTTGTATCCGCACATGTCAGTATACGATAATATGGCTTTCAGTCTTAAATTACGCGGCACACCCAAGGAAGAAATCAAAAAGCGTGTGATGGAAGCGGCTGAAATTTTGGGAATCAATGAATTGCTGGAGCGTAAGCCCCGTCAACTCTCAGGCGGTCAGCGTCAGCGCGTAGCCGTTGGACGCGCCATCGTCCGCAATCCGAAAGTCTTCCTGTTCGATGAGCCGCTTTCCAACCTGGATGCCAAGTTGCGCGTACAAACTCGCGCTGAAATCAATAAACTCCATCAACGCCTGCAAACCACCTTCATTTATGTGACTCACGACCAGGTGGAAGCGATGACGATGGCCTCGCGCATCGCCGTCATCAACAAAGGCATGCTTCAGCAATTGGATACGCCGCAGGTGCTGTACGATACCCCGGCAAATATGTTTGTGGCGGGTTTTATCGGTTCCCCGGCAATGAACTTCTTTCCGGCGACTATCAAACGGAACGGTGCCGACTTGATGGTGGATACTGGCACTTTTGCGGTAAAAATCCCTTCCAGTCACGTTGCCCTGTACCAGTCCTGGGTCGGCAAGAAGGTGGTCTTTGGTATTCGTCCGGAAGACATCTTCAACCCGTCTTTCCTGCCCCCGGCCATTCATGCCGAGAGCGTCCCCTCCAAAGTGGACGTGATTGAGTTGATGGGCAACGAAATTTTCCTGTACATGGTGGCGGGCTCGCAAAACTTTGTTGCCCGTGTAGACCCGCGCACCACCTACAAGGTTGGTGATCAGGTGCAGGTAGCCTTCAATATGGATAAATTCCACATCTTCGACCCTGAGACTGAGCTGGCTGTTCGTTAACACGATTGCTCTCCGAAAAAAAACTTCCGAAGCCGTTCAGGCTTCGGAAGTTTGCTGAAAGGATGAATTTTATGCAAATCAAATATACACTGGTGCTCGTCCGTCACGGTCAGAGCGCCTGGAACCTCGAAAACCGTTTTACCGGTTGGACGGATGTTGACTTGACCGAGCAAGGCGTGGTGGAGGCCAAAGCAGGCGGGCGCTTGCTGAAAGAAGCCGGATATGAATTTGATGTCGCTTATACGTCAGTTCTGAAGCGCGCCACCAAAACCTTGTGGATTATTCAGGAAGAAATGGGTATTGAATGGCTGCCAGTCATTCGCGCCTGGCAACTCAATGAGCGGCATTACGGTGCGTTACAGGGCTTGAATAAGGCTGAGACTGCCGAGAAATTTGGCGAGGCTCAGGTGAAGGCCTGGCGGCGCAGTTACGATGTTCCCCCGCCTGCGCTGACTCTTGCCGACGAGCGCCATCCGCGCTTTGACCGGCGCTACGCTGGCCTCAAGCCGGATGAACTGCCCGCCACCGAATCGCTCAAAATCACCCTCGACCGGGTGCTGCCCTACTGGCATAACGAGATTGCCCCGGCCATCAAATCGGGTCAGCGCTTGTTGATTGTGGCGCATGGCAACTCGCTGCGCGCGCTGGTTAAATACCTCGATCAGATATCGGAAGAAGAAATCGTTGGGTTGAATATTCCAACCGGAATTCCGTTGGTCTACGAACTGGATGCTGACCTGAAGCCTGTCAAGCACTATTATCTTGGCGACCCCGAAGCGGTCGCCAAAGCCGCAGAATCTGTGGCAAACCAAGCCAAAAAGAAGTAAGCAGGTACCCTATATCAGCAAGAAAGAAGCCCGAATTTTGGGCTTCTTTCTTTTATAATCTCGCCAATCTTTCACTTTTGACCTTTTGACCTTCACCGTCCCGCCCATGCAGCTTTCCCCCGACTTTCTTTCCGAACTTTGCGCGCACTTCTCTGGCGAGATTCGCGCCGACGCGGCCATGCGCCTGTTGTACAGCACCGACGCCAGCATTTATCAGGTTGAACCGTTGGGCGTGGCGATTCCCAGAACGCAAGATGACTTACAGGCTGCTGTCGAACTGGCCGCAAAATACCGTGTTCCTATTCTGCCGCGTGGATCCGGCTCCAGCTTGGCCGGGCAGGCTATCGGCCAGGCGTTGATTCTCGACACTTCGCGCCATTTGGACAAAATTATCGCAATCAACCCCGAAGCGCAGACGGCCACCGTCGAGCCAGGCGTTATTCTGGCGCGCCTGAACAAGGTTGCCGCCCAACACGGCCTCATGTTTGGCCCCGACCCGGCCTCTGCGGAGCGCGCCACGCTGGGCGGCGTGATTGGCAACAATGCCACCGGCGCACATTCGATTCTCTACGGCATGACGGCTGACCATCTGCTTTCTGCCGACGTGCTTTTCTCTGACGGCTCACGGGCGACGCTGGGAGAAATTGACAATCGGGCATTCCAAAACCGGGCTTTTAATGATGAGCGTTCGAGAATGGCGCATATTCTTGTTGCTGTCGCAGAGATTCGTCAACGCTACGCCGATGCCATTCGCACGCACTGGCCGCGCACCTGGCGCAACTCGGCTGGCTACCGGCTGAATTACCTGTTACCCTGGTCACCCACCGTTCCGCCGCAATGGTACGCCGACGAAAATAGTTACCCCGCTCGCGCCTCATCCATCAGCATTAACCTGGCACCGCTTCTGGCTGGCTCCGAAGGTACGCTGGCTATCATTCAGCGCGCAACAGTACGGCTGGTTGCCAAACCGCGTCACACCCTTTTGGCCGTCATCGCATACGACAGCGTCCCTGCTGCCTGTGACGACGTGCCGCGCCTGCTGGGCTTTTTGCCCTCGGCAGTTGAACTCATCCCGCGAATGCTGCTGCGCCTGGCGCGCGACGTGCCTGCCTACGCCCGCATGGTTGATTTTGTCGAGGGCGACCCCGCCGCCTTGCTGGTGATTGAGTTCTCGGGCGAAGACCCGCTTTGGCTGCAACAACAAGCCGCCCATCTCGGTTCAAACGCTTGCATCGTCACGGCTCCCGAAGCGCAAGCCCGCATCTGGGCAGTGCGCAAAGTAGGGCTGGGCATTCTCGATTCTGGCCCCACCGCTTCCCGCCCGGTCGCTTTTATCGAGGACTGCGCCATCCCGGTTGACCATCTTGGCGATTTCGTGCGTGAAGTTGACCGTCTGCTGACTGAAAACGGCACACAGGCGGCTTACTACGCTCACGCCTCGGCGGGCTGCCTGCACATCAAACCTCTGCTTGACTTGCACACTGGCGCGGGCGTGCATGCTCTGCGCGCTATTGCCGAGGCGGTCCATGCGCTGACGGTACGCTTTGGCGGCGCAATGTCAAGTGAACACGGCGACGGCCTGGCGCGCGCTGAATTTTTGGAAAAAACCTATGGGGAGACTGTGATGGAAGCGTTTCGCGCCCTCAAGCGCGCCGCTGACCCGCAAAACTTACTCCACCCTGGGAACCTGCTCGGGGCGTCTCCGCTGGATGTCAACCTCCGGTACGGAGAAACCTACCAGTCGAAGGCGTGGCCGCCGGTCCTCGACTTTTCCCGTCAAAAAGGCCTGACCGGCGCGATAGAGCAGTGTAATGGCGCGGGCGTCTGCCGCAAAACGGACGGCGTGATGTGTCCATCCTTTCAGGCCACGCGCGAAGAACAGAACGCCACACGCGGACGCGCCAATTTATTGCGGGCGATCAGCAGTCAGCGCGCAACCGTCAGCGGCGGTCAGCCCTCCGGCGAATTGGAACGCGCCGTTTACGAGGCGATGGGGCTATGTCTGGCTTGCAAAGGCTGCAAGGCCGAATGTCCCAGCGGGGTGGACATGGCAAAACTCAAATACGACTATCAGCAACACTATTACCAGTCGCATCGCCGCCCGCTGCGCGATTATCTATTTGGCTATATCAACGAACTGACTTTTTGGGCTGCGCCCTTTGGCAGGTTGTACAACTTGCTAATGCGTTTGCCGCTGGCAAACTGGTTTGGCGCGCGCTTGCGTCTTGCGCCTCGCCGCTCACTTCCGACCTTTGGCCTGTCGTCCGCCGCTTCAGCGCCTTCCAATTTGCCGCTTGCCACGGTTCTCTTCCTGCCCGACACCTTCACCCACTTTTTTGAGCCGGAAATCGAATCGGCGGCGATGCGTATTTTGGCGGCTGGCGGAATTGCCGTTAAACGGTTGCCACTCTATGGCGCGGGACGCACGCTCATTTCCAAGGGTTTCCTCCGTGCCGCTCAACGCCACGCCGCCCGCGTTTTGGATGAAATCGCCCGCCTTGACCCGGCGGGCGTGTTGCCGGTCATTGGGCTGGAACCCTCTGAAATTTATACCCTGCGGGATGAATTTTGTGACCTGCTGCCCGCACGCGCCGCCGAAGTGGAGCGCCTGGCCGTGCGCGCCTGGATGTTTGATGAATATTTCATTCGGCAGGCGCGCTTGTTTGTGCAGGGCGAACCGTCATCCGCCCCCGGCCAGCCGATTTTGCTTCACGGCCATTGCTACCAGAAAGCGCAGCCGCCCGCCGCGGACGGGTTTCCGGTGGGGCAGGCGGCGACGGCAGACTTTTTGCGATATTTTGGTTATGCGGTAGAAATCATTCCGTCGGGTTGTTGCGGAATGGCTGGCGCGTTTGGCTACGAAGCCGAGCATTACGATGTCTCCATGGCGGTGGGCGAATTGACCCTTTTCCCGGCAGTGCGCGCGCGTGGACAGAAGCAGGTGGTGGCGGTTGGCGCCTCGTGTCGCGCCCAAATTGGCGACGGAACGGGTGCACAGGCGCATCACGCGTTGAATTTGGCGCTGCAGGCGCTGGAGGCCGGTTTTAAGTTTTGATATTTTCGCAGTAAAACTTTACTTTTGCGTCAGCCAAACTTTCAGCGGTCGTTCAACATAGAGATGAAAGCCTACACAAAATAGTAGCAGGGCAAAAAAGTAGATGTAAAAAAGGGACCAATCGGGCAGAAAACTTTTTGGCGACAGGTCAAACAGAATCTTGAGCGGGTACTGAAAAATGTAAATGGCGTAGCTGGCTTCACCCAACAGCGCCAGGGGCGGCGCTGAAAGCCAATTGGCGGGCAACCAGGCAACCAGTGAAATAAAAATCAACAGAAGTGGGGCAAAAAATCCGCTGTCAAAGGGAATGCCCTGCCCCAAAATTTTGGCAATATACGCGCGAAAGTTGAGCGCAAGCACAATCAGCACGCTTAATGCCAGCACGCTCCACTTCAGCCAGCGCGCTGGCATGGGCGCTGTTTTTTGTTCCATAAATAAGTAGCCCCCGGCTACGCCGAGCAAAAAAGTGGGAAAATGCGCGAGCGGAAAGAAAAACAGCAGGTCGTGCGAGATGGATGGGTAGTTGTGGTAGAAGTTGCTATTGAACAGGCGGATGAGAATCGCTTCTGACAATATCCACGCGGCCAGCGCGGCGAATAAAAAGTTTCTGGCGCTGATGATTTTTTGTTGTAAAGCGATTAACAAAAAAGGGAAGACCACGTAGAAGAAAATTTCTACCGAAAGCGACCAGCCTGGCCCGTTGACGCCAAACGGATAAGGTGGCAGCCAGGATTGCAGCGCCGCAAAGGAAAGCGCCAGCGCTGTCCAATCCGGGGCTTCGCCCATCCAGCCGCGTACAACGAAGGCCAACAGCAGGGCAATCCAATAGGCCGGCAGAATGCGTGTCAGGCGGGCGCGGATGTATTTTCCCAGCGACATCTGCCGGTTGTAATGTGCGATGACCATCACGAAGCCGGATAGAACGAAGAAAAATGAAACCATGATGGGCCCGCTCGAAAAAAAACCGGGCAATGTTTGGGCAAAAGGTTCGTGAATGCCGTAGTGATAAATCACGACAACGGATGCGGCCAAAAATCGCAGGAAAGTGAGATTCTCGATTTTTGTCATAGGCCGGTATTATAGTCTGATGTCCGCTTTTATTCCTGGAAACCGGTTTGGTAGAGCGCGAAATATTTTCCCTGGTGGGCAAGCAGTTCGGCGTGCGTGCCTTGCTCGCTGATGCTGCCTCCTTCGACCACGACGATTAAATCGGCGCTGGTGATGGTGCTCAGGCGGTGGGCGATGACGAAGGACGTGCGCCCCTGGAAGAGCCGCGCCAGCGCTTTTTGAATGATTTGCTCGGTTTGTGTATCCACGCTGGAAGTGGCCTCGTCGAGAACGAGGATGCGCGGGTCGGCAAGCAGGGCGCGGGCGAAGGAAATTAGTTGGCGCTGACCCACGCTGAGCATGACGCCGCCTTCCTCGACCGAGGTCTCATAGCCGTTTTTGAGCCGCAAAATAAATTCGTGTGCGCCAACGGCTTGAGCGGCGGCCTGAACTTCGGCGTCGGTGGCGTCGAGCCGGCCAAATTTGATATTCTCTTTGACGGTGCCATTGAACAGAAACGGATCTTGCAAAACAACGCCCATTTGCCGGCGCAGCGAATTTTGAGTAATATCGCGCAAATCGTGGCCGTCCACCAGCAGCCGTCCAGAGGTTGGGTCCATAAAGCGCGAGAGCAGTTTGACCAGCGTGGTTTTGCCTGCACCGGTTTCGCCAACCAGGGCGACGGTCGAACCTGCCGGGACAGACAGGCTGATGTCGCGCAGAACCAGCGTCGGGTCGTCAGAATAGTGGAAGGAAAGCTGGTCGAAGCGCACATCGCCCCGGATGGCGGGCAGTTCCAGCGCCGAGGCTGAATCATTGACTTCCACTTCCATGTCGAGCAGGGCCAAAATGCGCTCGCCGCCGGCCATGGCCGATTGAAGTGTATCAAAGCGGCGCGAGAGGTCGCGGATGGGGTCAAAGTAGCGGTCAATGTACAGCACAAAACCGACCAGCACCCCGGCAGTAATCGACTCGCCCAGCACGGCGGTGCCGCCGATGTAAACGACGGCGGCGGTTGCCAGCGCGCCGAGAATATCTACGATGGGCATGAAGGTTGCGGCGACTTTGGCGGCGTGTAAAAGCGTCTGCAGGTGATAACGGTTGGTGACCTGGCTGAAGTGTTGGTAGTTATGCGTCTGACGGCTGAAGGCTTGCACGACGCGAATACCGTTGATGTTTTCGGCCAGCACCGAATTGACCCACGAGATGGCGGCGCGTACTTTGCGGTAGGCCAGCCGCGCCGAGCGGCGATAAATGCGCGTAGCCAATACCATCAACGGAATGGTAATAAACGTAATCAGCGAGAGTTTGGCGTTGAGCGTCAGCATGGCAATGATGATTCCGACCAGCGCGAACAGGTCGCGGGCAATCGCCAGCACGGCCCAAGTGATAAATTCGCGCAGGGTTTCGACATCATTGATGACGCGCGTGATGACGCGTCCGACGCTGTAGCGCGAGTAAAAGCCCAGCGAAAGACGCTGCAAGTGTGCGAAAAGCATTTTTCGCAGGTCATAAATGACCGATTGCCCGACCAGCGCCATAATTTTGACGCGCCAGTAAATAAATCCCCAGCGGATGATGGTCGCGGCCAGGTAAACCAGCGCCGTATTGCGCAAGACAAGCGGGTTATGGGCGTTCAGCCCGTCATCAATCGCGATTTTGACCAGGTAGGGGCCAATCACCGACGAGGCAGTCGCCACCAGCATCAGCGCCGCCGAAAAGAGCAGCTGCCACTTGTAGGGCAGGATGAACTTGATTAACCGCCGGGCAACTTGCGGGTCGAGGCCTTTATCGTACAATTCTTCCGATTGGGTAACGTAGGCGGGATGCGTGATGGTTGTCATGGGTTATCCGCTCAACTGAATATCGTGAATTTCTTTATACAATCCGCCACGCGCCAGCAGTTCGGCGTGCGTGCCGGTTTCGACGATTTGCCCCTGGTCCATCACCACAATTAAATCGGCGCGGCGCACGGTACTCAGGCGATGGGCAATCACAAAGGTGGTGCGGCCTTCCATCAGCTGGTCGAGCGCTTCCTGAATGAGCCGCTCGGTTTGCGTATCCACGCTGGAAAGCGAGTCGTCCAAAATGAGAATGCGCGGATTCATCAGCAGGGCGCGGGCAATCGCCACGCGCTGACGCTGCCCACCCGAAAGCGTTACCCCGCGCTCGCCGACCAGGGTTTCGTAGCCTTCGGGGAAACCGAGGATAAATTCATGCGCCTGAGCCGCCCGGGCGGCGGCGAAAATCTCCTCGTCGCTGGCGTCTGGGCGGCCATAGGCGATGTTGGCCTTGATGCTGTCAGAAAACAGCAGCGAAGTTTGCAGCACCAGCCCAATTTGTCGGCGCAGGCTGGGCAGGTCGGCGCGGCGCACGTCCACCCCATCCACCAGCACGGTGCCCTCGGTCACGTCGTAGAAGCGGGGAATGAGATTGACCAGCGATGTTTTTCCGCTGCCGGTGGCGCCAATCAGCGCGACGAGTTGATTTGGGGCGACCCGCAGGTTGACTTCTGCCAGCGAGGCCTGTTTCTCGTCCTGATATTTCAACGCTACCCCGCGGAATTCGACTTCGCCGCGCAGGGCTGGCAGGTTCACCGCCTCGGCGGGCGAGGCGATTTCGGCGGGCGTGTCCAACACTTCCAGCGCGCGCTGCGCCCCGGCGCTGGCTTCTCCGGCGGCGTTGACCAGGTTGGTGAGCTGCTGCGCTGGGGCGGCCAGCATTAAGATGTAAGCGTTGAAGGCCACCAGCTCGCCCACGCTCAACTCGCCGCGTAAAACCATGCTGCCGCCAAACCACAAAATGAGAATGGTGCAAATCGTCACCAAAAAGTCGGTGGTGGGCATGACCACCGCCCAGGTGCTGATGACGCGGATGCGGGCGTCATAATAGGCGCGGTTGGATTCGTCGAAGCGTTCCATTTCATAATTTTCGCGCGCAAAAGCGCGTACCACCTGCACGCCGCTGACGTTTTCCTGCAGCCGCGCCGAAAGGTCGCCCAGGCGGTTGTCCACATTGAAAAACATGGCGGTGATGCGGTTGCCGAAATCAAAGGTCATCCACACCATCGGGAAAATGGGAATAATCCCAATCAGCGTCAGCGTGACGTTGGTGGAGAGCATGATGCTGATGGCGCCGACGATGAGAAAAACCAACTGCGCCAGTTCTACCACCGAGCCGCCGATGAAATTCTGCACGGCGCGCACATCTTCAATACAGCGTGAAATCAACTGGCCGGTTTGGGCGTGGTCGTGAAATGAAAAGGAAAGGTTTTGAATATGGTCGTACAGTTTGTTGCGCAAATCGTAGCCGACATGCCCGGCAATCCATTCGGACAGGTAGCGCTGCAAGCCCGACAGGGCGGCGGTCAGCAGCCCCAGCCCCAATAAAAGCAGGGCAGATTGAATAATCAGGCGGCTGTCGCCGCGCGCGAGTCCGTTATCTATCAAATCGCGCATGATGCGTGGCATGTACAGGCTCAGCGCCGTCAGCCCGAGCAGGTTGAGCGCCGAAAAGGCAATTTGAATCAGATAGGGCTTGATGGCGAAACGCAGGCGGAAGATGGACATGGGCGGGTATCAGTTATCAGTCTTCCAGTGATTACTGCTCACTGCTCACTGATTTCCATTATTTTCTTGAGCAGTTCCAGGCCGGTTTGGAGTTGTTCCTGCTCAACGGGCGTGAGGGTGGTCAGCCGCTGCGCCAGCCAGGCGTCGGTTTGCTCGTAGATGGCGGAGAGCGCGGTTTGTCCGGCGGGGGTCGTCAGTGTCAGATGGATGTGGCGGCGGTCTTGCTCATCGGTCTGACGCGCCACCAGGCCGCGCGTCACCAACCCATCCACAGCGGCGCTGACCGCCGGGCGGCTGGCGTTTTTATCGGCGGCGATGGCGCTGACCGAGTCGATGCCGTGCCGGATGCGTCGCAGTACCTGAAATTGTTCCACCGTCAGACCAAACTGTTCGGCGGCGGTATGCCGAATGCGGGCGCGGGTGCGAAACCAGGCGGTGGGAACGCTTTCCCAAAATTTTTCAATGAGGGTCATGGGAAGGGTGAATGAGAAATGAAGAATGAAGAAAGGTTAACTTATCTAACTATTCTATTAGTTAACCATTTTTTGTCAAGGGCGAACTTGAGAGTTGACTAATTGGCTGCAACCGGACAACCGGATAACCGGACAACCGGATAACATGATTTTTGTCATTTGCATTCGATGAGAAAAAAAGACTATACTGAAAGGGCATTGAATTCTATTCTCTCTCTTGGAGGCATAAATGGCGCAAGAAGGACGCAAGAAAATTACCCTGCCGTATCTGTTCGATAAGGTCGCCAAAAAGGAACCCATCACCTGGCTGACCTGTTACGATTATCCGACCGCCTATCTGCAAGAGCAGGCCGGGATTGAAATGATTCTGGTGGGCGACAGCCTGGGCATGACGATGCTCGGCTTCGACTCGACCCTGCCGGTGACGATGGCCGACATGATTCGGCACGCCTCCGCCGTGCGGCGCGGCGCGCCAACCGCCTTTGTCGTCGGCGACATGCCCTACATGAGCTATCAGCCTTCCGTCGAAGACGCCATCCGCAACGCCGGGCGCTTCATGGCCGAGGCCGGTTGTGACGCCATCAAACTGGAAGGCGGCGCGGCGATGGCCGACCGCATCGCCGGGATTGTGGACGCTGGCATCCCCGCCATCGGCCACCTGGGGCTGACGCCGCAGTCTGTTTCCGCGCTGGGCGGATTCAAGGTACAGGGCAAAGACGCCCGCCTCGCCAAGAAAATCCTCGACGACGCGAAAATCCTGGAAGAAGCCGGGGCCTGCATGATTCTGCTGGAGATGGTTCCCGACCGCCTGTGCAAAATGATTACCGAGCGCGCCGAAAACTGCATCATCCTGAGCCTGGGTTCCGGCCCCGACGCCCACGGCCAACTGTTGATTTACCACGACATGTTCGGCCTGTACCCGAAATTCAAGCCGAAAATGGCGAAAGTTTTCGGCAACGCGGGCGAAGTCATCCTGAATGGCCTGAAAACCTACCACGACGAAGTCATCGCGCGCCAATTCCCCCAGCCTGAAAATTGGTTCGGCATGAAGGACGAGCAGTTCGCCGAGCTGGAAAAACTGGTAGCCGAAGACGATGCTTGTGATTGCGGCTGCTGCGATGATGACGATTGTGACTGTGATTGCGATTGCTGCAAAAAGGATTAACCATGACGGACGATTTACGCTCCCTTTTCGCCATTCCGCACGACCGGCTGGACGCCATCAACGCGGTTTTGCTCAGCCCCGACAGCCGCGTCATTACCGATTTTCTCAAAGTGGTCGAAAAATATGGCACGCCCGAACAAATCAACGCCAAAGCCGCCGAAGCGCGCAAACTCCCCAACCTGCTCAAAAAAGTGGAGGAGCGCACGCCCGCCTACCTGAAAGACCTGCAATGGCTGACGGAGCAGCGCGACGCTGGGAAATTTGCCTCGGTGGCGGAATACCGCCGCGGGGTGCTGGGCGCCAAAGCCGAAAAAACCACCTTCCGTGACGACTTCGCCGTCACCCTCGAAGTCTCGGCCTTGCAATACTTCCCCTGGATTCGGACGATGGTCGAACGCGCCATCGAAAAGCGTTCGCTTATCCCGGGGCGCTTCATCGCCGTCCGCAAGATGAAAGAATCAGAAGCCGATGGCGACCTGCCCGCGATTGTCGCCGCGCTGGAAATCATGGGCGCGTCCTTCGTCGAAACGCTCGACACCAAAGGCACCGACGGTTCCAACGTTCACCTGGGCGGTCCGGCGACGATTACCGGTTATTTTGGCGGCGTCGGCCAGCCCAATCACTACCCGCTCAAATGGGTGGATGAATTTTTGTACTATTACACCACCTACGGCCTGCGCGAAGTCCTCAACATTAACCCCGGCACGGTGCTGGCCGGTTACATGCTGCACCGCCTGGGCATTGACATCGAATTCAAGATTTCGGTTTTCATGGGCAACGACAACCCCTACGCCGCCCTGTGGACTCTCCTGGCCGCCAAGTTGTTCAGCCGCGAAGACGGCAGCACCCCGCTGATTGGCTTCAACTGGTCGAACTCGGTCAACAATGAAAGCATCGAAATCACCGCCCAATTTCGTCAGGCGCTGGGTTTTGAAGACGCGGTGCGCTTTGAACATCACATTACCGAAACCTGGAAATCCATCGTGCGCCAGCCCTACAACCGCCGCGCCGAACTGGTGCAACTGGCTGACCACGTTGCCAACATCAGCGCCAAACACGAAGGCGGTAACCCCGAAACCGATTCTGAGCGGGCGCACCCCTCCGACATCCTCGACTACTTCCGCGACAAAAGCGAAGTCATCGAAAGTGGTGACTGGGACGCCCTGCAAACCAACTTCCTGGATAAAGTGGACGCCGCCAACGACACCGCCCGCGCCCTGACCGAAAAAGGATTGAGTTTCATCGCCGCCGGTACTTTGCACCGCTAAATCCATTGGCGCGTTTTCCGCCCCTCTTCCAAACGGAGAGGGGCGTCTTCTCCTCTCTTCTCTCATCTCCTTCTCTCTCCTCTTTCCCGCCCATGCTCATCCAAATCGTTCACCTTCAAGTTCCCCCCGAAAACCGCGCCCGCTTTTTACAAATTGCGCTGGAAACTGTCGCCGCCAGCCGCGAGGAATCGGGCATCCTGCAATTTGACCTGCTCGAGCAGGAAGACGCCCCGAACCATTTTCTGCTCTACGAGGTTTATCGCTCTCCGGCAGACCTCGAAGCCCACCGTCTGACGCCGCATTTTGACCAGTGGGCCAAAACCGGCGTCCCCCTGCTGATGGGCGAGCGCGTGCGGGTGATGTATCAGCCGGTGGAATAAAAATAAAAGTGGGCGCAGGCTGCCAACCTGCGCCCACTTTGCCAATAGTTTCTCAAGCCGCGTGGTTAGCGCATGATCAGCGGGAGGTAAAGTTTGTAGTTAGGGACAACGTAAACATTGAACGCCGCGCCGTCCGGCATCGGCAAATGGTCCTGGTTAAAGATCCCCCACTTAAAGACTGGACTGCCCACGTAAACCACACCGATGGGGTGATTATCGGTTGTTCCACCCACACCGCCGGGGTTGTAGTTGGGCGTGACGATGATAATGGCGTTCGGGTTGTTGTTTGTCAGGGGATTGTCAATGTAGGTGATGTGCCCGGCGATATTTACTCCCGTCGCTGCATGGTGAACAAAGACATCAACCCCCGGGGCGCCTGTGTGAACCGCCACGTTAAACGCGGCGCCGACCGGTATCGCCACTCCGTCCTGATTAAAAATTCTCCACTGGCTTCCACTGTAGAACACGCCGATAGGGTGATCGTCGCCCTGTCCACCAACACCGCCGGGATTAAAGTTCTGCGTGACGAAGAGTATCGCATCGGGGTTGCCGTTCGCCAGTGGATAATCAATAATTGTTTCATCCCCGAATGTGTTTGCCGCCGTTGTCTTGTGAACAAAGACGCTCGCATCCGGGTTGGGTACCAGCACATTGAAGGCGGCATTCACCGGCATGGTCACAGAGTCCTGGTTAAAGATCGCCCACTGGCTTCCGGTGTACCACATGCCGATGTTGTGATTATCGTCCATTCCGCCAGCGCCGCCGGGATTGTAGTTCTGCGTGGCGAAGACAATCGCATTCGGGTGACCATTGGTCAGGGCATTGTCAATCATTGTGTAGTCGTTGACTCTGTTGCCCGCTGTAGTCGTGTGGACAAAAATATCCGAGACAGGAACCAGCACCAGCACGTTGAACGAGGCGCCGGTCGTCATCGCCCCCCCGTCCTGGTTAAAGATAATCCACTGGCTTCCGTCGTACCACACGCCGAGGTTATGATCATTGTTCAAACATCCGCAAACGCCGCCGGGATCGAAGTTCGGCGTGACAAAGAGGATGGCGTTCGGGTTGCCGTTCGTCAGGGCATTGTCTATATAGGTGGAGACGCCAGTGGTGTTGTCCGCTGTGACCGTTTGAACAAAGGCGCCCGCATACGCCGGGAGAACGAACACATTGAACGCGGCATTGAGCGGCATCGCCGTACCGTCCTGGTTATAAATTCTCCACTTGCTGGCTGATGTGTCGTAGTATACGCCGATTGGAAAATTTGCGTTCACGCATCCGCAAAGATTACTGGGGTTCCAGTTGGGCGTGACCAAGATCCTGGCGTTTGGGTTACTGTTCGTCAGGGAATTGTCAATGAAGGTGTGATCGCCGCTGCTGTTGCTGGGTGTGGTTATGAGGGCAAAGACGCCTGTGCTGGCGGTGGGGATGATCACATTGAACGCCGCGCCTACCGGCATCGCCGCGCCATCCTGGTTAAAGATCGTCCACCGGCTTCCATTGTAGTACACGCCAATGGGGCGATTATTGTACTGTTGAATAACCCCGCCTGGATTGTAGTTGGGCGTGACGATGATGATGGCGTCCGGCTTGCCGTTTGTCAGCGGATGATCAATGATGGTCCGGGTGCCCGAACCATCAATATTTGCCGCCGTCGCGACGTGAACGAACTGAACGCCCAGCGAACTCGCCGGAGTGATATTGAGAGCCGGGAGGTCGAGCAGTTGAGGCTGAGGCGCGCGCGGCGGCAGTGCGCCGCGCCCGGCATACGCCACCCCGCTGTTTCCGATGACACTGACCGTGACGGCCAGGACCGCCACCAAGCGAGCAAATTTCGTAAACATTTTGGATTTTCCTTTGGCTGAAACGAAAATTTCACAGAGTATCTGTGGACGCAGGTTGATCCATCTCGACCAACTTGATTTTATTGTACGTCAGTTGTGTCAGAAAGCAATCCTGCCTGAGTACTTCACGCGTATGCAAAACATCCTGCGAACATCCATGCTGTCTTGCAAGTGAGAATCAAAAAGTGGTGCAGGTTTGTATCCTGCACCACTTTTTGATTTAACGCGCTTTATGCTAAAGTTGAGAGTGCTGGTAGCGCTTATCGAATAATTAGCGGAAGGTAAACTGAGTGAGTGCCTTCGCAGATGTAGCCGATGCACAGGGCCTTGGACGCGCCACTGGCTTTTCCAATCATTCCGCCAAAAGCGCCGTCAAGCCGATAGCTGGTAGATGTCATGCTTCCGCCAGGCGCTTGCGCGCCATTCAGCGTATTGCGTTGAATGCGAAATGAACTCGATGACAAGATGGCAGCACTGACAGCAGTGACTGTTAAGGCTGAGACGAGTATCAGGATTGTGATAGAGACAATCCATTTTGTGTGATTCTTCATCGATTGCCTCCATTACTTGAGTAATAACATTACTTCGATGACACCCTCACCGCTGATAATCTCGCCCATCGCCTTTCCAATGACCGCCCCAAATTGTGGATTAGTGGCTAGCATGGCATAGCCGGGGATGTCTGATGTAGTCAATAAATCACCGCGGTGAATGGGGCCGTTGGCGGTGGTCACCTTGACGGGGACGATGCCCATCATCGCAACAGGAATGTAGCCGGGCTGGGTTTCCATTGAGCCGCCGCCGACAAAACCAGGCGCAGTTGAGTATACGCCAGCCAATGACGAGTCGTTGGCATGCAAAGATTTGGCAACCGTTCGGTCTTGCGTGGCGCTGATGACCAATACATCGCCTGGTTCAAAAGTGGAAACGTCGCCCTCTACCCTAATCCACTCCGCATAGTCTGCGCCGCTTCCGGTGAAAGAACCATCAGCGGTCACGTTGCCATTTCCGTTGACGCGAAAGCGAAGATACGCGCTGGAACAATCCAATCCGCCTGCGCAGCCGCGGATGATGTCCGAATCGGTGTTATCCAAAATAGTGACAGTCAGTCCGCGCGTGCCAGGACTGCCGGCAGCGCTATTGGTGGTCCTATTGCCTACGTTAAATGCGCCTTGCCCGGCTGCATTGTTGGCAATCAGTGGAGCCGCCTGCGCATCATTTCCCACCAAAACAGCCGCTCCGCCAACCAAACTAAAGGCATAGGGTGTGCCAAGCAGTTTCTGCCGTGGGCTTAATTTCTCGCCATTGACGGTGATTTCCGCCCAAAGCGGCTGCGCGAATTTACTCGGGTCGATGTTATTCGCTTCTGACACCAGGTTGGGGATGGCAATGTTCAACATGCCATTGGTAACTGCCACCGTCTGGGTATCCGAGTAAATCAGGTCTCCGGCGGTCGTTGCGGTTGGGTCTTTCCAGAATTTGACGAGTACTGTGTAGTTTCCATTCGGCACCGGTACTCCTCCAGTACCGGTTAAAACCGCCTGGTAGCCCAATTGCCTATCCGGCCCGCAGGCTGCCAGGAACAAGGCAATTCCGATAAAGATTAACAAGACGAATAGATTTTTTTTTCTCACAATGACCTCCTCTGATGGCCAAATTAAACGCCTCGCGGAGTGCGCGCGAACGCAAGTCGATTTAAACTAAAAAAACCGACTAGATCCATAGTACAGAATTTACTTACCCCTTACAATGGATTATCGTTTCAAACTCGTTACAGAAACGAGTTTTTTGCGTTTTTCTACAGTTTTCTCACGTCGTGCGAGCCGCTTTCATGAATTCCGGCGGGGGTGATTTCGATAAATTCCGCATTTTCCTGCAGTTCGCGGAGGTTGTGCGCGCCGCCATAACTGAGGCCGGAACGCAGACCGCCGACCAGTTGCGTCAGCACTTCGGCCACGCCGCCGCGATACGGAACGACCGCTTCCACGCCTTCCGGCACGACTTTGGCCCAGTCTTCGGCGCTTTCGGCGCTTTCATCGTGGCCGCGCTCGGCTTCGCGCCGCCCCATCGTCGCGCCCAGCGAGGCCATGCCGCGCACCACTTTCACTTTCTGCCCGTCACGGATGACCGGCGAACCGGGCGCTTCCTCCGTTCCGGCGAAGAGCGAACCAATCATCACCGTTTCGGCGCCCGCCGCCAGCGCCTTGACCAAATCCCCGGCTTTTTGGATGCCGCCGTCGCCGATGACGGGAATATCGCGCCCCGAGTCGCGCACGCCAGCCACAGAATCCATGATGGCGGTCAGCTGCGGCACGCCAAAGCCGGTCACAATGCGCGTGGTGCAGATGGAGCCGGGGCCGATGCCCACCTTGATGGCGTTGGCGCCCGCCTCGGCCAGTTCACGCGCGCCCTCGCGCGTGGCGACGTTTCCGGCGATGAGCTGCGCGGCGGGAAATTGGCGGCGCAGGGTTTTGACCATTTCGATGCAGTGGTCGGCGTGGCCGTGCGCGATGTCCAGCACCAACACATCGGCCCCGGCTGCGAGCAGGGCGGCGGCGCGTTCCAATTCACTGGCGCTGACGCCGATGGCCGCGCCGACCCGCAGATGTTCGCGCCCGTCGAGCGTGGCGAGCGGGTTGTGGGTTGGGCTGGCGACATCCTGCGCGGTAATCAGGCCGCGCGGCTGATTGTTTTCGTCCACCACCGGCAATTTTTCCAGGCGATGCTGGTAGAGCAGGGCGCGCGCTTCTTCGCGGCTGATGCCCGGCGCGGCGGTGACGAGGCGCGCGCGGGGCGTCATCACTTCTTCCAGCCGCTGAAAACCTGCCGGAGCCAGCAGCAGGTCGCGGCGGGTGACAATGCCTGCCAATTTGCCGGAAGCATCCACCACCAGCAATCCGCCCACCTGACGCAGGCGCATCTCTTCGGCGGCCTCCATCACGCTGGCGCTTTGTGGAATGGTGTAGGGGGCTTCGACGATGAAACCCTGGGCGCGTTTGACCTGCCGCACCTGGCGCACTTGCTGTTCGATGGTCATAAAGCGGTGTAGAATGCCAATCCCGCCGCTGCGCGCCATGGCAATTGCCATTTTGGCTTCGGTGACGGTGTCCATGTTGGCGCTGATGACCGGGATGTTGAGGCGGATGCCGTCGGTCAGGCGGGTGGATGTGTCCACGTCGCGCCGCGATTGGATGGGCGAGCGGCGCGGGACGAGCAAAACATCTTCAAAAGTGAGGCCTTTGCTGGGGCGAATTTTCATGGCAAGTCTCCTGATTTTTTCCATTTCTCTTACAACCCGTGCTGAATGGCAATCACCGCCGCCTGGGTACGGTCGGACACTCCCAGCTTTTCCAGAATTGCGCTGACGTGATTGCGGACCGTGCCTTCGGACAAATGCAGCTGCCCGGCAATCTCGCCGTTGTTGAAGCCTTTGGCTATCAGGCGCAAAACGTCGAGTTCGCGCCCGGTCAATTTTCCCGTTAAAACCGAGACGGGCTGTGTCTGTTTGCTGGCAATCTGATTGAGCAATTTTCCGGCGACTGCCGGGTCAACAAACGCTTTTCCGGCCAGCGTGCCGCGAATGGCCTCGATAATTTTTTGGCGCGAGGCGTCTTTGAGCAAATAACCGCAGGCTCCCGCGCGGATGGCGTCAAACAGCCATTCATCGTCATCGTAGGTGGTCAGTACCAAAATTTTGATGGCCGGAAACTTGGCGTGAATCTCGCGGGTGGCTTCGATGCCGTTCATCACCGGCATTTTCAAATCCATCAAAATCAAATCTGGCTGTTTTTGGGCGGCCAGTTCCAGCGCCTCGGCGCCGTCCTGCGCCAGACCAACCACCTGAAAATCTTTTTCCAGCGTCAGCAGCATTTCCAACCCGTCGCGGATGACGGCCTGGTCGTCACACAGCAGAATTTTCATAGGGTCAGTGTCACTTTCGCGCCCTGGCCTTGGGCGCTTGCGACGGTTAATTTTCCGCCCGCCAGTTCGGCGCGCTCGCGCATGCCCACCAGCCCAAAATGTCCCGTTGATGGGTCGGATTTCAGGTCAAAACCCTGGCCGTCATCCTGAATGACGAGCGTGGTCTGGCCGTCGCTGGTTAAGCGCAGGCTGAAATTTTTGGCGCGCGCGTGGCTGACGATGTTTTCGATGGCTTCGATGGCAACCCGGTAGATGGTTTGCTCCACGTCGGGGCTGAGCGCCGGCAGGGGATTTTGCAGGGAAAGATCCAGACCGAGCGCATAACGCGCCGCCGCCGATTCCGCCGCCCGCCGCAGAGCAATTTCCAGCCCCAAATCTTCCAGCGCGCTGGCGCGCAGCGCTTTGAGAGCGCGGCGGGTTTCATCTGTTCCGAGGCGGGTGGCGTCCAGCGATTTTTCGAGAAATTCTCGCGCGCGCGGCGGGTCAATCTCAAAATAGGCTTTGGCGGTTTCGAGTGAGACGGAAATCGCTGTCAGCGAATGCGCCAGCGTATCGTGCAGTTCGCGCGCCAGCCGGTTGCGCTCGCGGCTGACGGTGAGATGCTCCAGCGTGGAAGCGTAGTGCGTCAGGTTGGCGTTTGCCTGGCGCAGCGATTCGCGCTGTTCGCGCAGGCGTTTGACCAGCAGGCTGAGAAAGACGCCCACCGCCAGAAAGCTGATGGTGCGAATGCTGGCAATGAAACCAAAAACGTACACATTGCGCGAGTTGATGGCGCTGAAATAAATCAGCCCCAACTCTAGCGCGGTGGTGCCTACGCTGAACAGGATGACCTGCGCCAAGTCATATTCCCAGGCGACCAGCGCCAGCGCAACAAACAGAACCGGCAACTGCCGCAGTGCCATGCCCTCCGCATTTGCCAGGGGGCCGTTGGGAAAATGCGGCGTGAGAAAGACGTTGATGAAAATGGGCGCGCTGGTGATGGTGAGCAAAAGCAGCGGGTAAAACGCGCGTCCGAGCCTGACCTGCGCCCCGTCCCAATAGGTCAGCGCCAAAAAGAACAGGGCGGTCAACCCGCTGGCGGCGTAAAACAAATAGACCGGGCGCAGCGGGTCGCGCGGCGGGAGCGGCGGCAGGTTAATCGGCTGACCCGGCAGCGGAAATTTTTGCCCGGGCGCGGCCTGCAGCAGGGGCGGATTTTGCGTAACGGGCAGGTTGACTTGCGTGTACAGCACAAAATCCATCAGCGCCATCGCCAGCAAAAAGCCGAGCCAAATCCAGGCGGCGGTGCGGAGAAAACGGGTGGAGTCGTGCACGGGCGCTTGCATGGGCGAATCTTATCACGAAGTGCGGCGGGGGGGCTGTGCGCGGTGTCACACTTTTTTATCTGCGCCCATGACGGCTGTCATGGGCGCAGAGGCAGGTTTTCACTGTTTTGACGGGTGAATCGTGATGCGCTTCACTCGCCGCGCGCGGCGGGAAAAGATAAGATGGAGAAACGAAAGGAATTCAAAATGACAACAGCCACCTTCCCCCAAAAAACATCCTTTTTGGAAAAGAAACTTTTCCCCGGTCTGACGGTTGCCAGCGTCGTGCTGCTCGGCATCATGGCCTTCGCGCTTGTTCTCCATCTTTATAACATCCAGGCCATCGGCGACGCGAATGCCTATTACACGGCGGCGGTCAAATCCATGCTGATGTCGTGGCGCAACTTCTTCTTTGTGGCGGCGGAGCCGGGCGGCTCGGTCACGGTGGATAAACCTCCGCTGGGGTTGTGGATTGAAGCGCTCTTTGCCTGCTTTCTCGGCGTGAGCGGTTTCAGCGTCAGCCTGCCCAATATTTTGGCGGGCGTTTTGGGCCTGCCGCTTTTGTATGGCATGGTCAAAAAACACATGGGCGAACTGGCTGGGCTGGCCGCCGCGCTGGTGATGGCGGTTACGCCGGTTTTTGTCGCCACCAATCGCAACAACACGATGGACGGCCTGCTGGTTTTCTTTTTGCTGATGGCGGCCTGGGCCTTCCTGCGCGCCACCGAAACGGGAAAATTGCGCTGGCTGTTGCTGGGCGCGTTCCTTGTTGGGCTGGGCTTCAACATCAAAATGATGCAGGCCTTTCTGCCGCTGCCCGCTTTTTATGCGCTGTATTTCTTCGGCGCAAAAACCGGCTGGGGACGCAAACTTCTCCATCTCGGCCTGGCCAGCGTTTTACTGCTGGTCGTTTCGCTGGCGTGGGCGGTTGCGGTGGATTTGACCCCCGCCGATGCGCGCCCGTTCATCGGCTCCAGTGGCGATAATACCGTCATGGGGTTGATGTTTGGACATAACGGGATGGCCCGGCTGGCAGGCGGAGGCGGCCCCGGCGCGAATCGTCCGCAAAATGGCGAAAACCCACCCGCGCCGGGCGCTGATTCTGCCGCCGGGCAGGCGCCCGCGCCTCAGCCAGGATTCCGCGCCGCGCCGCCCGCCGCCCTGCAGGCTTGCGCCAATTCTACGCCGGGCGCGGCCTGCTCGTTCACCGCGCAAAATGGCAGCGCGATTAACGGCGCTTGTATTCTTCCGCCCAACACGACGGCGCTGGCTTGCGCGCCGCAAGGGCAGATTCCGCCCGCTGGCCTGCGCCCGGCAGACGGCCCCAACGCTCCCGGCGGCGGCACACCGTTCAGCCAGGAAACCGGCGCGCCGGGCGTCTTCCGCTTTTTTACCAGCCCGCTTTCCCGGCAGATGTCGTGGCTGCTGCCGTTTGCGCTCATCAGCGTTTTGCTGGCGCTGTTTGGCGCGCGCATCAAACTTCCGCTTGAAGCGGGCCTTCACAAGGCGCTGATTGTGTGGGGCGGCTGGCTGCTGACCTGTGTGGTTTTCTTCAGTATGATTTCGGGCATTTTCCATTCGTACTACGCCATCATGCTGGCGCCCGCGCTGGGCGCGATGGTTGGGACGGGCTTCGCCTGGCTGTGGGGCATGGATAAAAAATGGGCGGGCGCGGCGCTGGCGCTTTCGGCGGCGCTGACGATTGGGTTTCAGTATTTTGCCGCCAGCCAGTACAACGAATTTTCGGCCTGGATGCTGGTCAGCGGCGTTTTGCTGGGGCTGGGCAGTCTCGCGCTGATTTTCCAGCGGCGGCTGGCGTATCTGACGATTTTGGCGGCGATGCTGGTCATTCCGCTCTACTGGACGGTGAAAACGGTGACGGCGGGGGCGGATATTAATTTGCCGACGGCCTACACCGGCAGTCAGCAGGCGCGCCCGCAAAACGGCGGCGCGGGCGCAGACACAGCCTTGCTGACGTATCTTTCGGCCAACACGGATGGGGTCAAGTACCTGGCGGCGGTGCCGTCCTCACAGCAGGGCGCGACGCTGGTGCTGGCGACGGGACGCCCCGTGCTTTACATGGGCGGATTCGGCGGGCAGGACGAGGTGGTCAGCGCCGCAGATTTATCGGCGCTGGTGGCAAATGGTGAACTGCGCTATGTGCTGTACGGTGAGCGCGGCAATCAAGCCGAAATTACCAATTGGCTGAAATCGGCCTGCGCGGTGGTGCCGAGTTACAGCCAGATCAGCGCTGGCGGGGGGCCGCAAGGCCAATCCATGACGCTTTATCTGTGCAAATAATGGCTCATCCTATATTTTGCGGCTATTTCCAGTTTTTCGCCAGCTCGTTCAACGCCCGATAGTACGGCGCAATGCTGGGGATGTAGTGCGCCTCGTTTTTGCTGTGCGGCCCCAGCCCCGCTTGCCCCCAGACGACGGCCTGCCCGCCGGGAGCGAAGCGCGCGCTGGTGCCGGGCAGTTTCCGGCTGATTTTTGCTTGCGCGCCCGAGGCTTGTTGGACCGCCTGCAGCAGCGCCTGCAGCGCCGGGTTGGTGGGGTCGCACGCGACGCCGTTTTCCATCACTGAAAATTTCGCTTCCAGACCGTTTTCGGCGCAGTAGGCTTCGATTTTCGCCTTCAGGCTCAAAACGTCATCCTGCGGAATGGGGCGGATTTCCACGCCGAGAATGCCCTCGGCGGCGGTGACGTTGTACACGCCGGGCGTTCCGACGTGAATGAAGGGAAATTTTGCCTGTGACTGCCAGCCATCCGCCGCGTTGAGAGTGAGATGGGTGGCGAAAATTTCGCTCAACGCGGCGCGGGCGCTGATCAGTTTTTCGCTCAAATCGCCGCTGCCAGCCACGCCGCTGTGTCCTTTGACGCCGCGCGCTAAAATGTCGAAGCGCATCACGCCGCGATTTTCCACACAAACTTCGCCAAAAAGTTCATTGCCTTTTTCACCGGTACGCTCACCGGCAATGAATAAACTTGGCGTGTAGCCGCTTTCCGCTTGCAGGGCTTTCAGCACAAACGGCGTGCCCCAGGCTTCGGCCTCGCCGTTTTCTTCGTTGCCGACCAGTAGCAGTGAAATGTTGGGGAAAGGCTTACCAGCGGCCAGCGCGTCCTTCATCCACACCAGGTAGGTGGCGACGACGGTTTTCATATCTGCCGCGCCGCGCCCGTAGAGGTAATCGCCTTCGATGCGCGGAATGAACTGGCTGTCATCGGGTTCGGGTTCCACCACGTCGAAGTGGCCGGTGAGCAGGATGGGGGAAAGATGGGAGGCTGGAGACGAAAATTTTGCAAACACCGCCGGGTATTTGCCGTCAAAATACTTTACTTCCAGGCCGTGACCGCGCAAATAGTCGTAGATGAAGGTTCCGGCGCGGTGAACTTCTTCCAGCCGTTCATTGGGGCAGGCGGTGACGCTGGGGATGCGAATCAACTTTTGCGCCAGGTCGAGAATTTCGCTGGTTTTGTCGGGGTAGTTTTCGCTGAGGCTGATGCCGGAGGCGGCGCGGAAGCGGATGGGCAGGGTGTTGTCTTGGCGGGCGTCTTGCCGCGCTTGCTGTAGCAGGCTGCCCAGTTTTTCAGCGTCGCCGTTCAGGCTGGCAAATTGCGCGGCGATTTTTTCTGCATCGGCGCGAACCTGATATTCGCGTTCCAGCGCCAGCTCGCGCAAAACGCTGACCGGGACTTCGTCGTTTTCGCCCAGTTCCAGGCGCAGGCGGGCGCGGATTTTTTCGGCGGTGTTGGGGCCGCCGCGCGCCATTTCTTCCAGCGGGCCCAGGTCTTGCCACAGGTTGAGCGCCTCGGCCAGCGGGCGCAGTTCTTTCAGCGTCCAGGCCAAAAATTCGCGCATGGAAATTGGTTTGCCGGTGAGCGGGTTTTCGATGTCGGCGCGCAGGCCGTGTTGGGCGGCCAGGTGTTCATTGGCGCGGGCGCGCGGAATGTCTTCGCGGTCGTAGCGGAAGGAGCGGGCGAAGATGGGGTCGGCGTAAAAGCGCAGCAGCAGCAGGTGTTTCAGCGTCAGGTTGGCGATGTCCACCTCCAGCGGGTTGCCGCCGTCGTCGGTGCGGATTTCGACGCGGCCCATCGGCAGGTTGATGCGCGCCATCAGGTTTTGCTTTTCGATTTGGCGGGCCATTTCCTCGGCGGGGGCGGCCTCGCCCACCGAGTAGAGGCCGCGGGCGTAGAGTTCGTCCAGTTGGTCGCCGGTGGTTGAAATCAGCCGTTCGACGGGTTCGGCAAAACTGCGGGCGCGGACGGGAGTCCAGTTGTTGTTGCCAAAGCGCACGCCGCGCCGAATTAAGTCGTAGGAAGTTTGCAGGTAGTCGTTGTACGAGCGGTACAGGTCGGGCAGGTCAATTTGGGGCGGGTTGGGAAAGGTGAGATTGCGCACCGAGTCGTTTTCCGTCAAAATGAGCGCGGCGCGTCCGGCGCGGACCTGTGCCTGCATGGGGGTGCTGGCGCTGGTGGCGATGAACAGGCTGGCAAAGGCGCGCAGCAGGCGGGTGGCGGTGATGTAGAACTCGGATTTGTACTCGTCAAATTGGTGTTCGCCGCGTTGAGCGGGCGGCAGGTGCATAAAATCCCACGAGAGCAGGGCTTCGGGCAGCGACAGGTTGATGTGAATTCCGGCGGTGGCCAGCGTTTCGCCGTACAGGTCTACGCAGCGTTCCAGATAGCGGCGTTTGGCAATGCTCCAGTTGCCGGGGATGCTTTCGTGTTGAATGGCGGTCAGGTGAAGCAGGTTGCCGTGCCAGTAGAAGAGGCGCTCGTCGAATTGTTTTCCGGCGCGGGCCAGGGCGTTGATCAGCACGGCTTCGAGCAGGCGCGCTTCGTAGGCTGCGCCGCGCGGGCTGAAGTAGGGGCGGGTGGCAAATTCGACCATCCAGTGAAAAACTTCCAGTTGGGAAAATTTTGCCAGTTCGGGCGGCAGGCACTCGGCGCGCAAGTGGTCCACGAAGGATTGCTGCGCCGGGCCGGCACCCACCGTCAGCAGCGGGCGGAATTGTTCGTCGAGCAGATTCCATTCCAGTTCGTAACCGTTCAGCCCGCCAGACGGGGTTTGTTTCTCGGTCGTTTCCAGGGCGAGTTTGTATTTTTCGGCAAACTTTTGCGGGTTGTAGGTCATAGGGTTCCTGTTTTCAACGACTCCAGCCCAGCCATCAGCCGTTCAAATGCGCCGCGCGTGCGTTCCAGCGGGGTGGCGTAGGAGAAGCGAATCCAGTCGTTGCCGAAGGGCGAGAAAAAAGCGCCGGGCACAACCGCTACGCCAAAATTTTCGGCCAGGTAGATGCCGATGGGTTCGCTGCTTTGCCAGCCTTTGGCGCGGAGAAATTCGCCAACATTCATAAAGGCGTAGTAGCCTTTGCCAAGAATGTGCTGCAGCCCGCTGGCGGCGAGCAGTTCTTTCAGTACCACGCGGCTGGCGTTGGTCGGCGCGATGATGGTTTGCGCGGCGGCGGCGTAACCCATTTCATAGGCGGCCATCGCCACGGCCAGCGAGTAAAACGGCGGGATGACGCTGTGCGAGCCACGGGCGACGATGAACTTAATCACCGCTTCGTCGGCTATCAGGTGACAGTTGCGGATGTTTGACCCGCCCAGGCTTTTGGTAATCCCGTCCAAAAACATCAGATGTTTGCGCTCTTCGGCGGTAAAGTGGGGCAAAAAGCTATTCAAATCCATTGGGCTTTCGTCGGTGACGTAGTGATACATCCAGTCGAATAACACAAAAGCGACGCCCGCTTCGAGCGCGGCTTTGGCCAGTATCACTTGCTTTTCGGCGGAAATGGTCTGCCCGGTGGGATTATCGGGATTGGTGATGATCAGCCCGGCGATTTTTCTGCCGCTGCGGGCGGCGAATTCCACGCTGGCGCGGATTCCTTCCACCGAATAGGCCCAGCCGTCGGCAGGGTCGCCCGGCGACCAGAGCACATTCGCGCCGATGCCGTACGGCCCCCAGTTGTAGGAAATCCAGGGTACGCGCGAGACGAGAATCGCGTCTCCCTGGCGGCCATGCCCGAGGGCGAGCATCGCCCCGTAGGCTTTGATCAGCGCGTCTCTGCCGCCGGTGGTGCCGATGACGTTGGCGGGGTCCCAGCCGCTGGCGGCGTCCAGCTTCCAGTAGGTTTCCACCACGGCTTTGCGGTAGGCCTCCGTGCCGAAGGGCATATCGTAGGCGGTGCCGTGTTCGATTTGCAATTCGGCGGCGCGCTGCAAAATGGCTTTGGGTACGCCTGGCAGCGAGGCGCCGCCGTCACCTTGCGAGGCGTCAAAAACCGCCGCGGCGGGGTTTTTCTCCTTGTAGACTTTGAGCGATTTGTTGATGAGAAACATGCGCGAGGGCGGAATCTCCATCAGCGCGCGTAAATGGTCGCTGACAGGAATTAGGTTTTCCTCGGGGACGGCGAAGACGGGGATGCTGTTGGCAATCTTCATGTGTTTTTCTCCTTCGAGTGCGGTATAGAAAAACGCCCCGAGTGTTTCGGGGCGTTGGGTTTCAAAGGTTGTGCCGCCGTGCGGCAGCAACCGCTTGCGCTCTTCCTGAAGGCCAACGTCCCGCAGTCAGACGGGCGCGGGGAGTAGTGAGGGAATGAGTGACGGAGGTGCGTTTCATGGCGGGGTTAAAATACCATTGAAGGACGGTTTTTGGTGTAAAAAATGCCTAAATTTTTGCGCGCCGGGGTAAACCCAGCGGGTTGCGCTCCACCCCAAGCGGTGAAAACGCTCCAAAATTGGTCTTTGGGTAGATGTGATAAAATGTCTTCACTCTTCCTGGCGATGAGGCTCGCCCAAACCGTCTTAACGACTGATAGCCTCTACCGAAACTCCCAACGGTAGAGGCTTTTTGTTTGCCACAGCACATTTCCTTTTTCAGGATAGTTCTCCATGACCTTTTTCAGCATCCTCTTCGATAACGACGACCTGCCCAAAGAGACCGAAGCAGCGCCCGCCTGCTTTAGCGACCTGAATCTTGACCAGATTGTCAAGGCAGTTACGGCGCGCAAGAAGGACTATCGCCTCGCGCCGTTCTTCTATACACCCTTGCGTAGCGCGGAAACCATCCGCTACCGCCACGAGGTGATGCGCGACCTGGAAAACGAGAGCCTGCTGGCGCATATCGAAACCTTCGCCGAAAAAATGGTCATCGTGGGCCGTTACCTGGGGCTGGTGGAAAAACTGGAATTTCACCACCACAAACAGGGCTGGTTCCTGGATGCGGCGCTGGTTTATTGCGAGGCAATCGGCTCTCTGGCGGAAAATCTGGCGCAAATCAACCTGACTTCGCGCGGCTTGCTGGCATTGCGTGAGTACCTGACGCAGTATGTGACCTCGCCCGCCTTCCAATCCCTGACGGCGGAGGCGTGCAAGGTCAAGGAAGGGCTGGCGGGCGTGCGTTATTCCATCATCATCGAAAGCGGCAAATTCAAGGTGCTGAAATACGAGGACGAACCCGATTACAGCGTGGAAGTGGAAAAAACCTTCGCCAAATTCCAGCAGGGCGCGGTCAAGGATTATCGCAGCGAGTTGGGAAAAGCCTCGGGCATGAATCACATCGAGGCCAAGATTCTCGAATTCGTCACCCTGCTGTATCCCGAAGCCTTTGCCGCCCTCGACCGTTTCCGCGCGGGACATACGCAATTTGTGGACGAAGCCCTGCGCACCTTCGACCGCGAAATCCAATTCTACATCGCCTATCTGGACGGAATGCGCGACCTGCGGCACAAAGGGCTGATATTCTGTTACCCCGAAGTCGGCGCGAGCAAAGAAGTGTTCGTGCGCGACGGTTTCGACCTGGCGCTGGCGCAGACGCTGCTTTTTAGCGAAAAGCCCGTCATCTGCAACGACTTCGCGCTGACCAACCCCGAGCGCGTCATGGTCGTCACCGGCCCCAACCAGGGCGGCAAAACCACCTTCGCCCGCATGTTTGGACAATTGCATTACCTCGCCAGCCTGGGGCTGCCCGTGCCAGGGCGCGCGGCGCGGCTGTTCCTGTGCGACAACATCTTCACCCACTTCGAGCGCGCCGAAGACATCCGCAACCTGCGCAGCAAATTGCAGGATGACCTGGTGCGCCTGCACGAAATTTTCAGCCGCGCCACGCCCGACAGCCTGATTATCCTGAACGAGGTTTTTGCCTCCACCAGCCTGAAGGATGCCGTCTTTATGAGCAAAGAAATCATGCGGCGCGCGCTGGAACTGGATTTGCCCGGCGTATGGGTGACGTTCATTGACGAACTGGCTTCATTCGGCGAGAAAACCGTCAGCATGGTCAGCGCTATCGTCCCCGAAGACCCCGCCCGGCGCACGTTCAAAATCGTCCGCCGCCCCGCCGACGGGCTGGCTTACGCTCTTTCGCTAGCTGAAAAACACCGCCTGACCTACGCCCAACTGAAGGAGCGCATCCGCTTATGAATGTTTATTTACTGTTCCCCAGCCGGAATGCCGACCCGAAGCAGCCGCTTCCGCCCAACGCAGACGCGCTCATTCAGGACCTGGAACTGGATACCCTGTTCGAGGCGATGGCGCGCGGCGACGAGTATCTGCGCACGGCGGCGAAGCAGGCGCTGCTCTCCAGCCTCGATTCGCCCGCCGAGATTCTCTACCGCCAGGAGATTCTGCGCGACTGCCTGAAGAATCCCGAAGTCGTCCGCCAAATCTACAGCCTGCCGCTGCAAGCCATAGACAGGAAACATCGGCACTGGATGGGCATTTTCAGCCATTACCCCAGCGGAGTGCTGAGCGGCGCGCTGCAAATGCTGGAAATGTTCGTTGACCTGCTCAAAACCCTGAAGCAAATCGCCGATGAACACGGCGCGGCGTTTGAGTCGCGCGGCTTTCGGCGTTTCTTTGCCATGATTCAGCAGGAATTGGATGACGCCTATTTTGTCGAAGTGCAGGAACATCTGGAGCGGTTGAAGTTTCGCGAGGGCGTGTTGCTCAGCGCCGAACTGGGCATGGGCAACCAAGGCGCGAATTACGTCCTGCGCAAGACCGCCCACCCGGCGCGCAACTGGATCCAGCGGATTCTCTCACGCAAAGCGTCCGTTTACTCCTACACGCTGCCCATGCGCGACGAACACGGCGCGCGGGCGCTGGGAGAATTGCGCGACCAGGGCATCAACCTGGTGGCAAATGCGGCGGGGCAATCTGCCGACCACATTGACAGTTTCTTCGCTGCCCTACGGCTGGAACTGGCGTTTTACCTTGGCTGCATCAACCTGGCGGAGCGGCTGGCAGAATTGGGCGAACTGATTGCCTTCCCCGCGCCTGCCGCCGCCGATGAGCGCGTCCATTCATTCACCGGGCTGTACGATGCCTGCCTGTCGCTGACGATGAAACAGAAAGCGGTCGGCAACAGTGTGAACGCCAACGGCAAAGACCTGGTCATCATCACCGGCGCCAATCAGGGCGGGAAATCCACCCTCCTGCGTAGCATCGGCCTGGCGCAGTTGATGATGCAGTGCGGCATGTTCGTGCCTGCCGAGGCGTTTTCAGCCAATCTCTGCCGCGGCGTATTCACCCACTACAAACGGGAAGAAGATGCCTCGATGACCAGCGGCAAATTTGACGAGGAACTCAGCCGCATGAGCGCGATTGCCGACCTGGTGCGCGCCGACTCGCTGGTTTTGTTCAATGAGTCGTTTGCCGCCACCAACGAACGCGAAGGCTCGGAAATCGCGCGGCAGATTGTCACTGCCCTGCTGGAGCGGCGCGTCAAGGTCTACTTTGTGACGCATCAATACGAATTGGCCAACGGTTTCCATCAGCGTGGCATGGAAAACGCCCTCTTTCTGCGCGCCCAGCGTCAGCAAGTGGATGGACGCCGCACCTTCCAATTGCAGGAAGGCGCACCCCTGCCGACCAGTTTCGGCGAAGACCTGTATCGCAAAGTCTTCGAATAAGTCGCGCCGCGCCGCGTCGGTCCTGGACGATTTTTCGGTCCAACCACAATCTGCTCGGGATAACTAAAACGCGCCGATTTCGGCGCGTTTTTTGACGAAGGAGGTGTTGATGAGACCCGTCAGCCGGAGAGCTTTCAGTACTCTGTCGCAAAAATGTCCATGTTGAACCTTCCGTGAGCTATGGATGCTCAAGTTCTCCCCAGCGTTGATAGGCCACGGCTATTTCTATTTCCAGTTCTTTCAGCCGGTTCAAGGTTTGGGTCACCAGAGCGCTTTCGCGCTGAAAAAAATCTACTTCAGCCATCAGCGCTGCCAGTTGATGTTGTTCGGCCTCCAGGCTTTCAATGCGGCCCGGAAGTTCTTCCAACTCACGCTGTCGCGCTTCGAGGGCGCGTTGTTCCTTGTAACTGGGTTTGCGCGGCGCGGTAGATGTTGGCGCGGATTTGGGCGATTTCACTTCGACGCTGATGGGCGGTGTGGTCTGTTGTTGTCGCCGGTCATCATACCCGCCGATATATTCTTTCACCTGGCCGCTGCCATCCAGCGCAAGGGTGTTGGTGACTAAATTGTTGAGGAAAGCGCGGTCATGACTGACGAGAAGAAGCGTGCCGGGGTATTCCATCAACAGGTCTTCCAAAATTTCCAGCGTTTCAATATCCAGGTCGTTGGTGGGTTCATCCATCACAAGCAGGTTGGCAGGTTGGGCGAACAGGCGCGCCAGCAGAAGCCGGTTGCGTTCTCCGCCAGAGAGCGCGCTGATGGGCGCTTGAACGCGGTCGCGGGTGAAAAGAAAGTCTTCCAGATAGCCAATCAGATTGCGCGTTTTTCCGTTGATGGTGATGGTGTCACGTCCCTGCCCGACATTTTCCAGCACGGATTTATTCTCCTCAAGCTGGGCGCGGAGTTGGTCGAAGTAGGCGATTTCCAGGTTGGTTCCCAGACGAATTTCACCTTGTTGTGGGGTCAGTTCGCCCATGAGCAGGCGCAATAGCGTAGTTTTTCCCGAACCGTTAGGCCCAATAATACCAACTTTGTCACCACGCTGAATCGTGGTCGAAAACTCGCGCACAATACTTTGTCCGCCAAGGGAAAAGCTGATTTTTTTTGCTCCGATTACCAATCTGCCAGAACGTTGATCGGCTTGAATTTTCATGCGCACTTTGCCGAGTTGTTCGCGGCGCTCGCGTCGTATTTCGCGCAGGCGTTTCAGGGCGCGCACCCGGCCTTCATTGCGTGTTCGGCGCGCTTCGGTACCTTTGCGAATCCACTGCTCTTCCTGGGCGAGTTTCTTGTCGAAAATAGCCGCCTGTTCTTGTTCAGCGTTTAATAGGGCTTCTTTGCGTTGCAGGAAAGTTGTGTAGTCGCAGTTCCAGTCGAACAGGCGGCCTCGGTCCAACTCGACGATGCGAGTTGTCAGGTGTTGTAAAAACACGCGGTCGTGGGTGACAAAAAATAATGTGCCGCCCCATCGTTTTAGAAAATCTTCCAGCCAGTCAATGGCGTCAATATCGAGGTGATTGGTAGGCTCATCCAGCAACAGCAAATCTGGGTTGCGCACCAGGCCGCGCGCCAGCAAAACCCGGCGTTTTAGCCCAGCAGACATGAGGTTAAACTCAGCGGCGGGATCAATCTCCATGCGGGCGAGTATTTGTTCGACCTGAATTTGCGTTTGCCAGTGACTTTCGCTGCTTTGAACGTTGTTTTCCAACCCATCTGCGACGATTTTTTCCACCGTTCCCGTCAGCCCTTGCGGCACTTCCTGGGGCAGATAAGCCAGCCGCAAATTTTGCTGCCGCGATACGTCTCCGCCATCTGGTGAGATGTCGCCATTGATCAGTTTCAGCAACGTTGATTTTCCGGCGCCGTTGCGGCCCAACAGCCCGACAGATTCGCCGCGTTCCAGCTGTAAATTCATGCCATCCAACAGCGGCGCTCCGCCAAACCCCAGCCTGACTTCTTTTAAACTAATCAATGCCATGCCATTTGCTTCCTTTGAAGCGCAAATATACTACACATTCCCGCTTATCCTTTTTATGGCTCTCCCGGATTTTCGGTGAAAACCCCTGACTACCTTCCAGATTTATGTAACTGATGTTACGCGATACACCGTAGCACGACATTTATGTCGTGCTGAAAATTGGCTGATGCCAATTTTCAGACACCTGAATCCTATCAAACGGCTCTAAAAATGCGCTTTTTTGGTTTTGTGGTGCAACCGCGACATAAATGTCGCGCCACAAGGTTACTGCTGCGTAACATCAGTTATGTAAAAGTGTCATGTCATTGTGACCCCGGAGTTTTCCAAAGACCTGCCCGTTTTTGATTTGAGACTTTTTGTTAGATGATACAATAATAGCAGACGTCTGAATCAAGCCAAATGGAGAGTTTTCTACCCAAACCTATTGTGATTTACTCGTCAATATGCCTGGAGCCACCCATGAAAACCCTCACTCATTTTTCCCCTATTTTTTTTGTTGGGCTAACGCTGGCGGCCGTTTCTTGGGCCTGTAGTTCTTCCATAGTCACGACGCCAGTACCAGAGCCGCCTGCTACCAGCGCCGTGGTCGTTTTTCCAACTGAAACGCTGGCCGCGGCAATTTTCACACAGGCGCCGCTTGCTCCCAGCGCCGAAGCAACTTCCAGCGAAAAAGCCGTTCAAACTACTGCCAAAGATTTGCCCGCCGGGGCCAAAGTGGGCCAGTTACAGGTGGATTATCCTGGCCTGCTTCTTCCTGGCGGCAGTAAAACGATTGAAGTGAGCGTTTATGTGCCCGTGGAATTGGCCGGGGCCGACCCTGCGCCATTTATCCGCGACCTGATTCCAGCCAACCCGAAGCCGTTACTCGGTTCCTACGAACGTTATCATGCGCTGATTTTTCTTTCACATGCCATGCGCGCCGAATTGGTTGCGCCTGGTTTCATCGTCAGCGAGTTGTATCCTGCCGACCAGCAAGTGGAAATTGACAGCCCTAACATCGCCACGCACTGGGCCTGGTCAATTCTTGCGCCACAACAGCCCGGTGAATTTATGGCAACGGTGCGCCTGTTTCTGGAAGGCGAGTCTGTGCCGCGCTGGGTGGGAAGTTTTTCCGTCACCGTTGCTCAGCCTACCCCTACGCAAACGCCCGTGCCTGACCCCGCCGATGCAATTATTTCTGGCATGGGCAAGGCCACGGGCGTTATTGCCGCGATTGGGGCTTTGCTGGCAGCGATTGCCGGAATTATAAAAGTGGCTTCGGAGTGGAAGAAAAAGGGAAAGTAGATTATCTCCCCAGCCAGCGTGGATACCAGTACCAAAGCAAATCGGCGGCGGTCTTGTTGCGTATCGAAGCAGATTTATCCATGAGCGCGACAGGCGGGTAATAGCCGCGCGAAACAAACCCGTCAATCCACTCACGCACATTCAGCGCCTGCAACACGGCTTGATACAAATCGGCCTGCATCTTTAAATCCAGTGTCGCCGCGGCGATATCAGCGTTGGGGGGCGCTAGCGCACTCCAATCAAGGCAGCCGCCTGCGCCCGAGGGGACGCATCCGCTAGCCGCGCCTGAAGCCGAGGGGTAGTTCAAGGCCAGAATGACCGTCTGGTGATTTTCGGCCAGGAAGGGTAATAATTCTTCGTCCATGCGCCGCCCAGCCTCGGCGGTCATGTTGTCTACATCCGAACCGTTGACCGCCAGCGGAACTGACCAGAGCAGGTAAATCCCATCAAATTCATTGAGAAAAGCCGGAGCGGGCGCGAGCGACGCCTGATATGGGTGTGCCCAGTAGATTTTTCCCGGAAAATGGGCGCGCACCTCTTTGATGATGCTGCGCCAGGTTGACTCCGCGTCAGCGGGGAGGTTGCTGGGGCTGCCATCGGCCAGAATTCCGCCGGGCAAGCTGGGCGTTAGCTCATCGCCGCCGAGAATTAGTCCCTGCGCCCCGCCCTGTGCTGCCAGGTCGGCGTGATATACCGCAAAGGCGCGGTAACGCTGAAACCATTCCTGCCACCATTCAGGGGTGCGTGGCGCATTCAGCCAAAAGCCAGCCGCGTTGGGCGAAAAATGCGGAGTGGGATAAATCAGGGTGGAAAAATTCAGGGCGCGGGCATATTGAATCACCTGACTGGCATCCTGCCAAAGCGGGTCCCGGCCTGTCGTCGGGGAAAACAGAAGCGGGTCGGCGAAAATTGCGCTCCATGTGGGAGTGTAGATGAGTGTGTTTGCGCCTATGCCCTGAACCCCGGTTAGGGCGCTGGGGTAAAGCGCCTGCCAGGAGGGGTGATAGCCAGCCTGGAATTCGATGCCTACCACGAATCCGTTTGTGCGCGGGTTAACCGGTACGGCGACTAACGAAGCGGGCTCGCTGACGGGAAGCCATTTCCAGGCGTTTACAGTGTCTTGCAGATTTTCCGCCGTCAGGCTGGTAGAGACGTTGCGCCCTTCGCCGCCAGCGGTGGCAATATCATCTGCCGCGCCGCACTGCTCGTTGCGACAGTAACGATAGCCAAACCGGCCAAGCATGTTGAGCGGCCCGTAGAGTTGATAGACCCAGCGGTTGTTGCCCATCGGCCACATGGGAAGCGGCTCTGTCCACCCGTAGGGATTAAATTGAATCGAAACAGTATCTCCTACCGGCGTGTTGGCCGGTACGGTCACATCAAAGAGAATCGGCGCGGAAGGCCCGGCCTGCCAGGTGACGACGGTGTCGCTGATGACAGTATCGCTGGCTGGCACAATCAGTTGGCGCACGACGAAGCTATCGTCGGAGGCGTGTTCGGCGTTCCAGAATCCATCGCCAAGGGTGTACTTGTAGCGTACATCTGTCCCAACTGGCAGGCGCAAGCTGAGGGTGAAATGATGGTTATCCTGGGGCGTCAAAGTGGGTGAGTGACTAGCGATAATGCTGACGCCGCCGCTCAGGTCGGCAAAGGCGTTGCCCAGCGAGAGCAAATTTCCGACCAGGCGTATCGGCGCACCGATGACAGTATCTGTGGGAACGGCGACGTTAAAAGTTACCTGCACCGTTTTGACGGGTTGCAGTTGGATGGCGGCCTCGGTGTTGACGTTAGCATTTACGCCCGCGCCTTGTTGAAACGGTTGAAATGTGCCATCGAGGGTGTAAGCCGCCAGCCAGTGTGTGCCGGGACGCAAGCCGCGCAGGGCATATTGCCCAAGCGAATCAGTCAATGCAGTAACGCCGCCAGCCGTGACGAGAATATTGGTTAGTGGCTGGCCGCTTTCGGCCTGTGTGACAATGCCGCTGATGCCGCCCATCTCTCCGCTGTAAGGCACACTGCCCCAGGATGCGAGCAAATCATCTACATTCATGGGACCGGAGGCTTGAATCAAGCGGTAGCGCACCGGTTGTCCCAGGGCTGTAGTTTCCTGGGCGTTGAATGGCCCCTGCAAAACGTAGCGATATTTGACCGTTGAATTGAGTACAAAGGGCAATTTGACGCTGTAATGCTGGGCGTCTACGGCCTGCATGGCGTAGATGAGCGGATTGAGCGCCAGGCCGGTAACTTCGTCTAAAATGGCGATATAGACGGCACTGCCAGGAGTGGGCGCGGCGGGCAGCGCCAGGTTGAAGGTGATTTCTGCCAGTGGGGTTGGCGTGGCGGTTGGGCTGTTGTTGCCAGGGATGGGGGTGGGCTGGTCGAAGAGATTCCAATCAATCAGCGAAACTTGGCAGGACAGGCTGGTAAGCGACAAAATCAACAGCGCCGCTAGCCATTTGGGCAAGGTTTTCATCTCTTTTTCTCCGAACCGGCGTTGTATCGGCGTGGTGTGGCCGGTTTAAGCCAATGATACCTGTTTTTTTTTGAAAAATCCCCATTTTCTATGAAGCTGGAATTTTGGCAGGGCAAGTCTTTTGACTGGCACTGTCGTATTTTAGATTATTGCCCGACTATTTTACTAGCTGATGTTACGCAGCAGGAACCTTGTGGCGCGACATTTATGTCGCAGTTGCACCACAAAACCAAAAAAGTGCATTTTTAGAGCCGTTTGATAGGATTCAGGTGTCTGAAAATTGGCATCAGCCAAATTTCAGCACGACATAAATGTCGTGCTACGGTGTATCGCGTAACATCAGTTACTAATAAAACATACATGATGCCGTTGCTATCTTCTTTTCCCGCTATGGCATTTGGGTTGATGGAAACACTTTTCCAAGCAGTCACTGGTTTCTCTGATGGCATTGGTAAAACAGACGCAGATGGCGTTTCTGTTGGCTTTGGCGTAAAAGTATTGCAAGATGCCAATACCATGACGAGCGCTGAAAATATGATTGCCTTGCTGATGGACCTTATACACTTTCTGTCTTGACGCTGTTTTTGGCTGAGCGGTTGAAACTGGCGGCCACTGCGCTGAAGATAATGCTGAGGAAGTAGAGCGCAATCATCGGCGCCATTACCAGCGCCATGTTGACCGGATCCACGGTGGGGGTGATGATGGCGGCGGCAATGGAAATCAGGATGATGGCGATGCGCCAGTGTTTGATGAGCATCCCTGGCTTGACCAGCCCCATGCCCGAAAGCGCAAAGATAACCAGTGGAAACTCAAATGAGACTCCCAGCCAGAACATCAGCCCGGTGACAAAGGTGAAGTAGGATTGCGGACGCGGACGGGCGGCGATGCCTAGAAAATCGAGCAAAAAGGGCAGGGCTGTGGGTAACATGACCTGATAGGCAAACCAGGCGCCGCCCAGAAAGAAAATTAGCGCAAAGGGAATTGAAATCAGCCCAAACCAGCGCGCGCGCGGAAAAAGCCCTGGCGCGGCGAACAGCCAGATTTCAAAGGCGATGTAGGGGGTCGCCAGCGCGATTCCGGCCAGCATGGCGACACGCATGAAAACGGAGAGCGATTCGGTTACTTCAATGGCCTGAAGTTTCTCCAGCCCGCCAACCGGCCTGGCTAGAAATTTGACCATGTCTTCAGTGAAATAGAAGGAAACGAGAATCGCCAGCGCTACGGCAATCAGTGAACGTAAAATATGCCAGCGTACCGATTCTAACTCGCGTACCACCTCTGCCGGATTTTTGATGGCGTCGCCAAACGCATCCAGCAAGGGTTTTTCTTCTGGCACGTTGGTCATAAAAGTGTACATGCCGTGGAAGAAGGCGTAAACACGTCCGCGGCGAATGCGTTCCAAAATTGGGCGGAAAACCCATGCCAGCAGGCGGAAGGGCAGGAGCAGGATGTTGATGAAGGCTGTTTTGATCCGTCGCAGGAAATTCTTCATGCCGTTGTTTCGTTTTTGTCGGGCGAGGGGGAGTCAACGACGGTTGGCTCTTCTGGTGTGGCGACGAATAGATCTTTCTCGTCCAGATGCGTCTGACGTTTGGGGGCTTGAACGCCGCCAATCAGGTTCTTTTTGACATCTTCCTGCCAGGTCTGAGTATCGGCCTGCGCTTCTTCCAGGTTGGCTTCGCGCATCAGTTTGGTCGGCAGGCTTTTGAGTTCTTTGCTGGTTTGGGTGAACATTTTATAAGCGTCTGATTTGATAAAACGATTGAGCCAGCGCCCAAGCAGGTGACCGGTTTCAGCCATGTCTTTGGGCCCAAGCAGGACCAACGCCAGTAAGACAACAAAAAACAATTCTGGCAAGCCAACGCCAAGAATTTCCATGATTTTATTCGCCTTTTTTGGTCAAAATTTGGTGGATTTCGTGTTCGTGGTCGGCCAGGCTGCCGAGGACGCCGTTGATAAAGCGTGGGGCGTTATCTGAACCGTAGTGTTTTGCCAACTCCACCGCTTCGTTGATGGCAACTTTAAGCGGCGTTTCGCCCCAAACGGCAAATTCCCAGGTCGCCATGCGTAAAATGTTGCGGTCAATGGTAGCGATCTGGTCGAAAGGCCATTCGGGCGCGTATTTGGCGATAGTGCGGTCGAGCGGTTCGGTGAGCGTGACCACGCCATGAATCAGGCGGCGCGTAAACTCGGACAGCGCCGGCCCCATTTCGGACTGACCTTCGCCGTTAAATTCTTCCATGCGCCGGGCATAAACTTCCCCTGGCAGGTGTCCGGCGATATCTACTTCGTAAAGTACCTGCAGGGCGAGTGCGCGCGCCCTGGTGCGTGATTTCATGATGGCGGGTTACCTTTTACCTTAACTGCGAAATTTTTTGTTTCGATGCTAGTACCGGAACTTTCCGATTTTGTAGGGTAAAAACGGCGCAATTCAGCTGTTTTTACCCTACATCTTTATAAAGTTCCGGCACTAGACGCAATACTGTTTAGATAAGGAGTCCAAAATCTCCAGACTTTGGCGCCAACGTCGGGAGACGTTGGACTCCGAAACTGCTAACTAAACAGTATAGATGCTAGACGTAATCAATGTCTTCGACGTGAATGTTGACGTGTCCAATGTCCATGCCAACCATCTCTTCGATGGCGCGGGCGACTTGTTGTTGAATGTTGCGGCTGGCGTCGCGCACGTTGACATCTTTTTGCAGGATGACGAACAGGTCAAGATAGACCAGGCCATCTTCTACTTTGATTTGGACGCCTTCATTGGCGCCGCGCCGGAAGAAGCGGCCAAACCCGCCAGGTACGGGCGCCAGGCGGGCGACACCCTCCACGCTTAAGGCGGCCATTTTGGCAATCGTCAGCAGAACATCGGGGGATAAGGTGGTCTTTCCGGTTGGTTGGTAGGTTTCGCTCATGGAGTGTCTCCTGTTTTACATCATTGCCATGCCGCCATCCACGCCGAGCACTTGCCCGGTGATGTAGGCGGCCTGGTCGCTGGCGAGAAAGGCCACAGCGTAGGCAATCTCTTCGGGTTGGGCTTTGCGTCCAAGCGGAACCATCTTCAGCGCCGCTTCCAGCGTTTCGGGTGACATACCGCTCAAAATCTCCGTATCCACAAACCCTGGCGCGATGGCGTTGACGGTGACGTTGCGTGAGGCGATTTCACGCGCCAGCGCTTTCGTGAAACCAATTTGCCCGGCTTTGGAAGCGGAGTAGTTGGTTTGGCCGGGGTTGCCCATCTGCCCGGAAACCGATGAGATATTGATGACGCGCCCGTAGCGCTTGCGCATCATGTGTTTGATGGCGGCTTTGGAGCAGTTGAAGGTGCTTTTTAGGTTGGTATCCAGCACTGTGTCCCAGTCGCTCTCAGACATCATCATAATAAAACCATCTTTGGTGATGCCGGCGTTGTTGACCAGAATATGCAGGTCGCCGAAAGTTTCAATGGCGAATTTGATGAGGGTTTGCGCCGCGCTAAAGTCGGAGACGTCGGCCTGAAAGGATATGGCCTTGCCACCCGCGGCTTGGATCTCGTTTATAAGCGTTTCTGCTGCCTCGGGTGATTTGTGGTAATTGACGACGACTGCCGCGCCACGCTGTGAGAGTTCCAGCGCGATAGCGCGGCCAATGCCGCGCGAGCCGCCAGTGACAACGGCTACCCGATTTTGTAACGATAAATCTGCCATTTTTTTACTCCTGAAGGTGGAATTATACCCTCGACGGGCATTTTATACACCGTCATTAACCCGCACCAACCAGAAACGTGCCGCCAGCCCCAGCCCAATTCCGCTCAATGCTGCGCCGCCGAAGATGGCAAAAATGGTGTCTTGCCAGAAGCGTATTGGAAAGAGGCGAATGAGGGTATCAGAGTAGAGAAACAGCCACGAGTCGCCGCTGAAGAACAGGGCGTGGAAGGCTGAAAAAAATTGCCAGAAGGAAGTCGCCGCCAGGGCGCCGAGAAACGCAATCAGCCCGGCTGTCAGCCAGCCGCCGCGCCCCAGCCCGATTAGAAAGGAAATCTTCCAGCCGCCGTACCAGGCCCAGAACGCTAAAATCGCCAATGCTGCCAGCGCCAGGTAGAAAATTGGCAGGATACGGACGACGACGGTTTTGACATCGCGCATGTGGCTGACTTCGCGTTCGTTGAAGACGGGGGTTCCGTCGTTAAAGCGCAGGTCAGCCAGGTATTCGGGGCCGGCGTTGTTGAGCAGGTAGTCTATAGCGTAGCGTGACCAGCGCAGGCGGTCTGGTTGGGTGAAGCCGTAGGTGTCGGCGGGAAAGCCGGGCAGGGCGTACTCGATGGGCGGAAAGGCCGGGCTAAGCAAGATGCGGACGAAGGTTAGTATAAGAACAACGGGGGTAAGAATGGTGATAAGCCAGGAAAGGAGCGCTTTTTTCATTGAAGTTCCTGCATTTCTCCGCCGAGGATGAAGTTGAGAATCATATCGTTGGTGACCCATTCGATTGGGGCGCGGTCGTCGGTGTAGATGGTTCCGTTCGTGGGTGTGGGGCGCAAATTGTCGTAGGCGATTTGGGTGACGGTCAGCAGCAGCGGAGGCGTGGCCGGGTTTGCCTGCAACAGCGCCAGATTTTGCGTCAGGTTTTCGGCGCGGGTGGGTTGTTTGGTGGCGTACAAAATGGAGTTGAAGGTGTAGGGAATATCCATGACGTAGACCGAGGGCAGTACGCTGGAAATGGTGGCGGCCAGGTCATTAATCAGCCGCCGGTCAGTGGCGGTGCGGCCAATGTTGATGGCGAGCACGCCATCCGGGGCGAGGTGGTCGGCGGCGATTTGGAAAAATTCGCGCGTGGTCAGCGGCGGCGGGATGTACGGCGGGCGGTAGGCGTCCACCGCAATCAGCGAGTATCGGTACGAACTGTGTTCCAGCCCCCAACGGCCATCGGTGATAAAAACATTCAGATTCGGCATGGTCATGCCGAAGTAATCGCGCCCGACCTGTACGATTTTTGGGTCAATTTCGTAGCCGTCAATCGGAATGGCGCCGAAGATGGCGGTCGCCTGCCGGGCGGTTGTGCCCGCCGCCAGGCCGATGATGGCGATGCGCTGCACTTGCGCCGGGGAGTAGGGCGCGGGGTTGAAGAAAATTCCGGCCAAAAATTGCTCCCAGGGGCCGCCGTAAAAAAGCGTATCAGCGCGGTATTCGGAATGGACGCCCTGACCATCGTTCAGCCGCAGTTGGCGCGCGCCGTCGGGCTGCTGCAAAACCTCGATGTAATTGTAATCGGACTCGGTTTCAAAAATCTGGTAGGCGGTGGTTTTGCCGGGGAATTTTCCCAGCAGGGCGAACAAAACCGTCAGCGCCAGGAAAAGCCCGGCCAGCAGGGTGCGCGGCCTGTCGCGCAGAATCAGGTAGCCGCCCAGCGCCAGCAAAAGCGGCAGGGCGGCGAAAACCAACAGCGTGCGGGTTGTTCCAATCAACGGAAACAGCCACAGGGTGGGCAGAAACGCTCCCAGCACCGAACCAGCCGTCGAAATAGAAGAAATTTTCCCGGCCAGACTGCCGACATTTTCCACTTTTTCCAGCAAGAGGCGCACGACAAATGGGGAAACCATCGCCAGCAGGGTGACCGGCAGGCTGAATAAAATCAGCGTGGCGAGGAAGGCCCCGGCCATGATGCCCAGGTTGAGGGCGTCGGAGGCGCGCGCGGCGGCCAGCAGAACCGGCTGCGCCAGCAGGGTGACGGCGGCCAGGCTGACGCCCGCCGCGGTCAGCAGGTCGAACAGCAGGCGCGGGCGCGGCCAGCGGTCGGCCAGACTTCCGCCCAGCGCATAGCCAATGGCGAAGTAGAGTAAAATCAGGCCGATGATGACGGCCCAAACCAGGTTGATGGCGCTGAATTTCATTTGCAGTAGGCGCGAGGCGCCAAATTCAACCGCCAGCGAGGTCATTCCGGCGAAAAAAGCGGTGATGGAGAGATAGTTTTTCATTGGCAATTCAGGGTAACCGTCACCTGTGCGGGTGCGCCGCCGGTGAGATTGAAGGCTTCCACGCGGTACACGAAGACGCCGCTATAACCGGGCAGGCTGTCGTTGTATTTGCTGGTGTTGGCGGCGATCTGCCCCAGTAAGATTCCGTCGCGGTAGATGCGGTAGCCGTCCTCGTTGGATGCCGTGTCTTGCCAGGTGAGGGTGAGCGTCGCCCCGCCGCCGTAGGCGCAGGCGAACGTGTAGCTCAGACCGAGAGGCGCGGCGGGCGGATTGGGTGTGGCGTTGGCGGTCGAGCTGGGTGTGATGCTGGCGGTGGGTCCGGGCGTGGGGCTGGGCGCCGCCGCTGGTGGTTGGGTCGGCGTGGCGGCGGGCGTTTGCGCGCGGATGGCGCTCAGTGTGGCGGCGGCGATGGTGGCGACTGCGGCAGAATCCAGCGTAGGCGTGGCCGCCGGTGGCTGGGGCAAATTGCAGGCGCTGAGCAAAAGGACGAGGAGCAGAATGATACGGGGCATGGGGATTGGGAAGTTGGGAAACAGGGGAAAAGGGAAACTGGAAAACAGGGAAACTGGAAAACCGGAAAACAGGGAAACCGGAAAACCGGAAAACCGGAAAACCGGAAAACCGACTACTGCCAACTGTCCATATACGCTGGCTTTTCCATCTCCAGCGCCTGACGGGTGAGATTCAGCGGGTGGAAGGTGTCCACCATCACGGCCAGTTCGCTGGTTTCTTTCTTGCCGATGGATGCCTCCGTCATGCCGGGCTGCGGGCCGTGTGGCAGGCCGTAGGGGTGCAGGGTAATGTCGCCGCGCTCAATGCCTTTGCGGCTCATAAAATTGCCCTCGGCGTAGTAAATGACCTCATCCGAATTGACGTTGGAATGATTGTAAGGCGCGGGGATGGCTGCGGGGTGATAGTCGAACAGGCGCGGGACGAAGGAGCATACCACGAAATTATGCGCTTCAAAGGTCTGGTGAACCGGCGGCGGCTGGTGAATGCGCCCGGTGATGGGTTCAAAGTCCTCGATGTTGAAAATCCAGGGGTAGAGAAAGCCGTCCCAGCCGACCACGTCGAAGGGATGATGGTCGAGGATGTGGCGGCTGAGCGTGTCGCGCACTTTGACGCGCACTTCAAATTCGCCGTTTTCGGTGTGGGTTTCCAGGTTTTCGGGCAGGCGAATGTCGCGCTCGCAGTAGGGGGCGTGTTCGAGCAGTTGGCCGTATTCGTTGCGGTAGCGTTTGGGCGGCTCGATTTGGCTGGGGGCTTCGATGGTGAAGAAACGCGCTTCGGAGGTGGTCAGTGTTATTTGCCAGGTGACGCCGAAAGGGATGACGAGGTAATCGCCAGCGCGAAAGGCCAGGCTGCCGAACTGACTCTCCAGCGTTCCCTGCCCCTCGTGGACGTACCAGGTTTCGTAGGCTTGCGCGTTGCGGTAGAAAAAATCCATGCTCTGGCTGGCGCGGCTGACGCCCAGAATCACGTCGTTGTTGCCCAGCAGGGGAATCCGCGCCGAAACGGAGTCCGCGCCGAGGGGCGCCTGGTCGGTGCAAAAAGCGCGGTGACGGATGGCGCCGAAGTCTACATAGTCCGGTTTGGCGGGGCCAATTTCTTCTACTTTCTTCACGCGCGGCGGCAGGAAGTGATGATACAGGATGGATTGGATGGAGGAAAAGCCATCCAATCCCATCAATTCTTCGCGGTAGAGCGTGCCATCCGCTTTGCGGAATTGGGTGTGGCGTTTGTGCGGGATTTGTCCGAGGGCGTGGTAGGATGGCATGGGTGGTTATCCAGTTAAGTTATCCAGTTGTCCGGTTATTCGGTTGTTCAGTTATTCGGTTGAGCGGTTGTTCAGTTATTCGGTTGTCCAGTTAGTCGGTTGAGCGGTTCATCATTTATCGTTTTGAATTCTGTTTCTCAGCGTGCCGATGCGCTCAATTTCCAGTTCCACCACATCGCCCGGCTGGAGCCAGGGGCCTTCGCCTTTGGTCAGTTCCAGCAGGCAGCCCGAGCCGACCGTGCCCGAGCCGATCACCTCGCCGGGAAAAATCGGGCAGGCTTCTGAGATGCGCGCCAGAATTTCGCCAAATGACCAGAAAATCTCTTTGAAATTGCCCTGTGAGCGGGTTTCGCCGTTGACCCGCGCCGTCATCGCCAGGTCAAAGACGCCGGGGCGGCCTGTGGTGCGGTCAGACAGTTCGTCCACGGTGAGAATGCACGGGCCGAGCGAGGAGGCAAAATCCTTGCCCTTGGCCGGGCCAAGACCGGCCTTCATCTCCTGCCGCTGAATGTCGCGCGCCGACCAGTCGTTGAAAATTGTGAAGCCGAAGATGTGGCTGGCGGCTTCTTCTGCGCCCAGGTTTTGACCGCCTTTGCCAATCACCGCCGCAATTTCCAGTTCGTAATCCAGGACTTGCGTGTAGCGGGGGCGTGGGATGGTCGCTTCCGCGCCAAAGACGGTAAAGGGGTTGGAGTAGTAAAAAATGGGGAATTTGTACCATTCTTCTGGCACGGAGCGGTTGCGGTTATCGCTGGCGGTTTTGACGTGGCGCTCGAAGGCGTAGGCGTCGCGCAGGCTGATGGGCTGAAGCGGCGCGAGCAGGCGGACGCTGGCGCGCGCGAATCCGACCGGGCGGTGGCCGGCTCCTTTCAGCCGGGCCGGGTCTCCCGCTGTGGCGGCTTCGGCCAGCACGCGGCGCAGGTAGGCCAGTTTTTCCTCGCCCGCGTAAATCAACTCCGTCAGGCTGGCGGGGATTTCCTCGCGCGAGATGCCAGCCGCGCCGGCGGCCCAGGTGCAGGCCGCTTCCAGGTCTACAACGGATTCGTCAGCGGATGGGGAATCGGATTGCGGATGAGGGGCGCAGGTCAGCAGGGCGCCGGGGCGCGGCTGACGGGTTTCAGGGTGAAGAAAGGTGATCAGGCGCATGTTTCCTCTTGTGCAGGGTTAAAGATTGCCGCGGCGTTCTTGTTCCATTTCGATGGATTCGAACAGCGCTTTGAAGTTTCCCTTGCCAAATCCGCGTGCGCCATGACGTTGAATGATTTCAACGAAAACGGTTGGCCGGTCCTGAATGGGACGGGTGAAAATTTGCAGCAGGTAGCCTTCGTCGTCGCGGTCTACCAAAATACCGAGTTCGCGGATGGCGGCCAGGTCTTCCTTGATTTCTCCGACGCGCTTCGGCAGAATTTCGTAGTAAGTATCTGGCACGCGCAGAAATTCGACGCCGTTGGTGCGTAACTGGCGCACGGTGGCGAGAATGTCGCCGGTTGCCAGGGCGAGATGCTGGACGCCGGGCGTCAGGTAATAGTCGAGATATTCTTCAATTTGACTCTTCTTTTTGCCTTCGGCGGGTTCGTTGATGGGAAATTTGACGCGCCCGTTGCCGTTGGACATGACCTTCGACATCAACGCCGAATATTCGGTGGAAATGTCTTTGTCGTCGAAGTGCAGCAGTTGGCGGAAGCCCAGCGCCTGATGATAAAAATTGACCCACTGATTCATTTTGCCGAGTTGGACGTTGCCGACCATGTGGTCAATCGCCGCCAACCCGGTGGATTGGGCGATTTTGTCGCTGACGGGGCGGTAGCCGGGGGCGAAGATGCCCCGGTAGGCGGAGCGGTCTACAAAAACGTGCAGGGTTTCGCCGTAGGTGTGAATGGCGGCGGTGCGGTAAACGCCGTTTTCATCGCGTTCTTCGCGCGGGCGCCAGGCGCTTTTTCCGCCGCGGGCGGTGGTTTCGCGCCAGGCGCTTTCCACGTCGTCTACGCCCAGGGCGATGACTTTCACCCCGTCGCCATGCACCAGGTGATGGGCGGCGATTTCGCTGGTGGGACCATACGGCGCAGAAACGACCAGCCGAATCTGGCCGCTCTGCAAAACGTAGGAAGCAAATTCGCGGTTGCCGGTCTCCAGCCCGCTGTAGGCGACGGGCGTAAAGCCAAAGGCCTTCCACCAGAAATACATGGCGTGTTTGGCGTTGCCAACGTAAAAATGGACATGGTCAACGGCGTTGATTTGCAGAAAATCGGCTTCCTTGGTGAGAGGGTGGGCGGCTGTGGCGGGGATTTTTGTCATATGAACTCCTCCTGCGGTTTAGGTCTGAATTGATTTTACGACAAGAACAGTCCGATTGCAAATTGTTGGCTGAATGATTTGATTATTCGACCTTGCTGACATTGTCATCCTGCAGGGTCTTATTACGAAGATTGCCAATGAACAAAAAAAATGCTTGCAGAAAAACGCTGCAAGCAGATGTTTCGGTGAGAGAAAATCTCATCTTTCCAATGTGCTACGTGTCCAGTCGCCTATCCACCAGTAGCGGAAGTCTTCGCCGTTGGCTGTTTTCACTGCTCCCCACACGCCCTGTACGACAGAAATAATTGGCATCAGCGAAACCAGGCAAGCCAGCGGAAGGAGACAAATTCCAACCAGCGCAAAGATGAGCGTGCCGGTTATTGCCCAGGCGATGCCAATAATCGTGCCGCCGCCCACCCACCAGACAAGTTGGTTGATGAACGCTTGCAGGCTGTGATAAGCCACATAGCGTGAGCGGTCTTTGAAGAGCAGGTAAATTATCAGCGCAACTATCGGGCCAAGAAAGCCGGTGAATAGATTAACAAGAACGCTCAGATGCGAGAGCATCGCCCAGGTGTGTTCTTCAGAAGCGGAAAGCGGCGTAATAACAACAGGAGTGGAAGTTTCATTTGTCATTTTTACCTCGTTAGATCGTTAGATTGGATTCTGCTCCAACATACGCCCGCCCAAAAAAAAAGGTTGCAAAAAAGTCCACTCCAGTAGGACAAAGAAAAAGCCTGCTGAAAAGCAGGCTTTTTCTTTGTCCTAAAAACTATTATGCCCAACCCTGGTCTTTCACAAACTTGGTAATTAGCGGGACCTCCACAGTTTTACCCTGATAAGCCTGGAAGCCTAAATAAATCATGTAAAACCATACCAGAATGCCAACGCAAAGACTGGAAGTGATGATGGCGATAATGCCCAAGATAAGCGCCTGGGCGTTGTGTGCCTTGAGGAACGGACGGTTCTTCTTGTCTTCCATCACCATGATGAGGATGGGGATAAGTGGGGACAAAACATAGGCAAGTAACGCCCACAGCTTATCATCACTGGTAACTTCAGCATCAAACTGGGTCATATTTTTCTCCTTGTGAATTGGTTTCTGCTATTCTACAACAAATTAGATAAAAATCAACTGCTTTATGGACATTGAATCACGCCCTGCGCCCACAAACAGCCTCCGCACACTGGCGCGAGTTCATTTCCCAGGCAATCTTCCTGATTCGACTCCGACATCTCACAGCCGCCGCAAAACGTACAGGGCGCAAAGCCAAAATTGTGCAAGCGCTCACGGTACGCCACATAGGCTGGGTCCAGCCACAAATCAACCAGCGAACGTTCTTTCACACTGCCAATCAGATGCTTTTGATTCAGACGCGGCTTGTCGTGTAAAAAGCTGGTATGCGTGTGCATCAACGGCCAACATGGGCTCACATCGCCGGTGTAGGCAATAGTCATTGTGCCACTCTCGACAAAGTTGCACACATCACTGGCACCACCCCAGTTGTTGCCACCCAAACTGACGTTGCAGCCGCTGTTAAAAGCCGCCAAAAGCGCGTCGCGGGTTGTTTTATCAAAATCCATGCGCGGCAGGCTCAGGTACGGCACCGTCGCCCCGCTCATGTAGGCCGCATTATTCAGCGTGTGCGTATAAACGCGTTCGGCCTGCATTTCTTCCGTGGCTGGTTGAACGTTGCTGACGGAAAAATATTTGGCTCCAAACGATCTGCCCAGCCGTATCACACCCGGCAGTTCGTTAATATTGCGCTTCATTGCTACAAACGCCACACCAATTTCTGGCTGTGGATTATGTCGGTTCTGTGAGCGCATGCGCGCAAAGCGGCGCAAATTTTCAACGATGAGCGGCAGTTCGGCCCCGAGGCGGACATCCGCATAAGCGGCGGGAGTGGCCCCGTCAATGGAAATCCACAGCACGTCGAGGCCTGCGTCAATCAGCTGGTGGGCTTTTTCCTCGCTAAGAAGTGTCCCGTTGCTGATGAGTTCCACCTTCACCCCCAGCGTTTTTACCCTTCGAATCCACTCCAGCGTGTGGGCGTGCGCCAGCGGCTCGCCAATTCCGCCAAAATAGACTGATGGGCGTGGATTCAGTTCCTGCAACCCGGTAAAAATGTGCTCAAAAACCGTATCGCTCATTTTCCCGAGCGGTTGGTCCCAGGCATTGCGAAAACAGGTGATGCAATCCAGATTGCAAGCCACCGTCGGTTCGATGTAGATTTTGGTCAGCTGCGTCACCGGGCGATGCATACGCAGAATATTATGCTCTTCTTCCAGGCGAACTTTCGCGCCCGGCGTCAAGCCAAATTGACGGGTAACCTCTGGTGGCAAGACCAGCCGTCCCTGCTCATCTACTTGCGCCCAGGCAATAGTTTGTTTGATGGAAAGCATAGCGCCACAACTTCCTTATGACTGTTTTTGTTCGTTCTCTTTTTGGGCGCGGCGCTGCGCGGCCCGGCTTTCCAGGTACAGCCCGCCCAGCGTCACGACTATGCCCAGCAGGCACAGGCCGTAACAAAAAAAGATGGATTGGTCTTCGGGCGCCAAAATTACTCCAGCGTGTGGAATTCAGATTGCGTGTAGGGCTTGAGCGCCACGCGGCGGAAACCTTTTTGTGTCAGCTGATTCATCCGCTCGGCGCTGGGCGCGGCGGAAAGCAGGACAGTTTTTTCTTTCAGCCCGGCGGCGGCCAGTTTTTCCAGCAGGTCGGCCAGCGGGATTTGTTGAAATTCGTCCACCAGCACCAGGTCGGGGATTGTTCCCATTTCGCGCAAGACGGTGTGACCGGCGGCGGTCAGCGTTTGGGCGGCGAAATCGGCCCACGGGTCGCTGTCATCGAGCAGGAGGATGGTTTTCTTGCCGCTGGAGATTAATCCGCTTTCTGGGCGGGTGGCGGCTGGCAGTAAAATTTCCACGCTGGTGCCTTTGCGCGGAATGCTGGTGAGGGCGATGCTGCCTTGGTGCTGATTGGCGACCAGCATGGCGGCGGGCAGCCCCAGCCCGGTGTGACCGGGGCGGGTGCTGAAGAAGACCGCCCAAATTTTGTCCTTCAGGTCGTTGGCGATGCCGTCGCCGTCATCCTCGATGGTGATGCTGACCATTTCTTTGCCAGAAGGCGCGATGCTGGCCTGAATGTGTTTGGCGTGCGCTTCGAGCGCGTTTTTGAGCAGGCCGCCCAAGGCGCGGATGACTTGGGCGCTGTCGGCGTAAATCAGCGGGGTGGCCGGGCTGACGAGGATGTTCAGTTTTCCGGCGGAGCCGGTTTGCAGGGCGGCGGCGCGAATCAGGTCGTCGGCCATTGCCGGGCGCATTTTCGGCTCGCGGATGGGGCCGAGCAGGTTTTCTTTCACATCCAAAATCAGGCGCACGCTTTCAGAAAGCAGGTCAACGTCTTCCGGGTCAATTTTTCCGCTTGGCGCGTCCTGACGGATGCGCTCGATGGCGGTGGTCATCGGCAGGGCTTTGTTGCCAATCCAGTGAATGGCCTGGGTGGTGGCGGCGGTCAGGGCTTCGTAGGTTTTGGCGCGCAGCAGTTCGGCGTTGGCGTGTTCCAGGTCGCGCATCAGCAGGGCGTTGTTGATGGCGACAGCCAGTTGGTCGGCCATGGTTTGCAGGGTGAGAATGTCTTCGTCGCTGAAGGCGCGTTCTTGTTCACTCTGCACGGTGACGGCGCCGAGGACTTTATCGCCGACGACCAGCGGCAGCGCCATTTCGGAGCGGGTTTTTGGCAGGTAGGGGTTTCTGAAATGTTCGGCGTCAGCATCCACGTCGAGCGCGATGCGGGCTTTGCGGTGGTCAATTGCCCAGCCAATCATCGAGTGGCTGCCAATTTCCAGTTTATACGCGGCGGCGAGCATAGCTTTTCCGGCCTCGCCGTGACCAGCGCGCAAGACGGCGCGTCGCCCGCTCTCGTCAATCAAAAACACGCCAGCGTAGTAAAAATCGTAGGCCTCGCAGATGATGTCCACGGTTTGGGGCAGCAGTTCTTCGAGGTTGAGAATGGATGTGACTTGTTTGCCGACCTGGCTGGCGGCTTCCAGCAGACGGGCGCGGCGGGCGGTTTTGGCGGTTTCGGTCATTGGACAGTTCCTCCGAGAATGCTTTGAATGAGTTCGAGGGCGGTTTGCTCGCGGCCTTTGACGGTGAAGCCGCGCGCGCCAGCGGCGACCGCCTGGCTGGCTAAATTTGGGTCGTCGTAAGCGCTGAGAATGATAACAGGCATGGGATGTTCAGTCTGGATGCGTTTGAGCAGTTGCATTCCGGCGTCGGGGGCGGGGACGCCATCGAAACCGGGCATATTCAGGTCGAGCAGGACCAGTGCAAATTGGCCGCTTTGCAGGGCTTGCCACCCGGCCTGAACATTTGGCGCGGTTTCGACTTGAAATCCGGCGCGCAGCAGTGTTTTCTGCATACTGCGCGCGACAGCGGGTTCATCATCTACGATTAATATTTTTGCTGGGGGCATACCTTCTCCTTGGTGATGGGTAGGCAAACTGAAGTCTGTCCTACAAAGTTGTTACAGGTGTGTCGGCAGGGTGACGGTGAAATTTGTCCCCTGGCCGACGGTTGATTGTACCGAAATTTCGCCGTTCATTTGTCTTACGATTTCCATACAAGCCATCAACCCCAGGCCGGTGCCGCCCCGGTCGCCTTTGGTGGTGAAAAAAGCGACCCAGATTTTGTCGAGAATTTCGGGCGGGATGCCGGGGCCGTTGTCGCTGACGTGGCAGATGATTTGTTTTTCTTCGGCGCTCAGGCTGACCCAAATGCGCGGCGGACGGCTTTGCCCCTGCATGGCTTCCCAGGCGTTTTTGATGAGGTTGTTGAAGACTTGCGCTAGTTGGCGCGCGTCGCCGCGCACGGGCGGCAGGTTGTCGGGCAGGCTGAGCGCCAGCGCGCCCTCGGGCAGGGCCATTTCAAAGACGGTTTGCCGGATGAGTTGCGCCAGGTCGAGGTCGGTTTCGCGGCGCAGGCGCGCCGGGCCGATTAAATCTTCCTTGATGGTGAGGATGGTGGTGGCGCTCTGTTCGATGACGGACAAATCTTCCAGAGTCGATTCCAGCCCCAGCGGCAGGGGATTTTCCGGCGGCTCGGCGGCGGGAAGCGCTGCCAGTGTGGAGAAAATTTCCTGCGCGGCGGGCCAGTAGCGGTGGCCGGTCTTGTCTTTTTCTGCCAGCAAAACCTGAAAAATTTGCGCCATTTCGAGCAAATCTTGCCGCACGCGCGCCGCGCTGGCCGGGATGGGCGCGGCTTTGTTGCCCACCCAGTGGATGGCTTCGCCGGTGGCGGTGGCGATGGCCTGAAAGGTTTTGTTGCGCAGTAGTTCGGCGTTGGCTTTTTGCAGGTCGCGCAGCAGCAGGGCGTTGTTGATGGCGATGGCGACCTGATTGGCGAGGCTTTGCAGAGCGGTCTGGTCATCCGCGCTGAGGGGTTCGCTGGAGGCGCTTTCAACAGTGAGAACGCCGAGTGTGTTGTCTTTGACACGCAACGGAAATGCCAGACCGTTGACCGGGGCTGGGTCTGCGCCCAGGTGGATGGCGGCGGATGTGAAACGGTATTCTTCGCTGATGACCTGGGCGGCCAAGGGCAGGAGTTCGTCCAGGTCAAGCACGGAGGTGATGATTTGACCAACGCGCAGGCTGGCTTCGAGCAGGTGTTGGCGGCGTTGCAGGAGCGCAATCATCTGACGGTTTTGTTCGTTGAGAAAGGTGTTGCGCTCGATGATACGGGTTAGCTCGCGTACTTTTTCTTCGAGTCTGGCGGCGACTTCGGCGGCAAAATTTTGCTGGCTGCGCGCCAGGTTGGTGGCGGTTTCGCGTTTGCCGTGCAAGAATTCAAAAATTTCATCGGCAAAGGTGTCTATTTCAATGGGTTTGGCAATGAAGCCGGCAAATCCGGCGGCGAGGGCTTTTTGGCGGGCATCTTCGTCGCTTTCGGCGCTGAGGGCGACGAGGACGGTTTCAGGCAACAGGGTGGTGAGCCGGGCGGCGACTTCGCGCCCGCTCATTTGCGGCAGATTGATGTCAAGCAGAATCAGGTCGGGGTGAGTGTCTGTGGCCAGCTCAATGCCGCCGATGGGATCGCCCGCTTCCAGCACAAGAAAATCGCGCGCCAGGATGCGAGCGATGAGGGTACGGGCGTCGGCGTTGTCTTCGATGTAGAGAACTTTTGGTAGGGCAAGCAGGTGAGCGGTCATAAAAATTATTGGTAAGATTATACCAAATGGCAGGCGTGTGTTGGCGCACGATTGCCCTGGCCCTGGGCGTGTTTCCGGCGCATTCGCAGTACAATAAAACTAGACATGATGATGAAAACCGAAACTCTGCACTCCGAATTGTTGTACCAGAGCGTTTTTGAATCCATCGGTGATGGGGCGCTGGTCACCGACCTGGAGACTGGCGCAATTTTGTTTGTCAACCCTGCCGCGGCAAAGATGCACGGGTATGCACAGGCGGCTTTTTGTGAATTAAACCTGCAAAAATTATTGCACCCCAAGAGCCTGCCTTTTTTTGCGGATTATGCTCGCGTACTAAAAAATGGCGGCCGGTTTGAAATGGTGGCGCAACACGCGTGCCGTGACGAGTCATTTATCAGCGTGGAGTGGCGCGCGGTGGCGTTTCCGTATCAGGGGCGTGTTTGTGGGCTAGCCGTTGTGCGAGATGTCAGCAAACGGGTGGAGGCCGAACGCCAACTTCATCGGCGGGTGGGCGCTCGCGCTCACGAACAAGCCATCCTGCTTGGAATTTCTCAAATGTTGGCTTCTACGCTGGAGTTGCAGTCAGATTTATTGCTCGACAAGTTATTTGAACTTATTCAGTACTCTCATGCTGGTCTTTTTGCGCTGAAAGATGGAACTTTGGTGACCCTGGCGGCGCATGCGACAGCGCCGTTGGGGCAGGTTACCCCGTTTTGCGTCCAACTGGATGACCAGCAAACGCTGGATGCGCTCTTCAATGGCCGTCATCCCATGCGTATTGCGGATATTTGGGGCGATGAGCCTACCGCAAAATTTGTGCGCGCGCTCTTGGAAAAAGATGGCGCGGCTTTGCTGAACGGGACGCGGTCCTGGCTGTGGGCGCCGCTGGCGGTCAAAAACCGCGTGATCGGCGGCATTGGCCTGACCCACGCGGGCAACAATGCTTTTACCTCTCACCAGGCTGACTTAATGATGACGGTTGCCAATCAGGTGGCAGTGACACTGGTCAATGCTGAACTGTATGAACATGCGCAGACGTTGGCCGCGCTGCAAGAACGTCAGCGCCTGGCGCAAAACCTGCACGACGCGGTCAATCAGTCCCTTTTTTCTGCCGGGCTGATTGCCGAAGTTTTACCACGCCTGTGGGAGCGCGACCCCGTCGAAGCGCGGCGCGCGCTGGAAAATTTACGGCATCTGACGCGTGGCGCTCAGGCCGAGATGCGCGCGCTGTTGGTTGAACTACGTCCCACCACCTTGATTGACGCTGAATTAGGTGACTTGTTGCGTTTGTTGGGCAATGCCTTTACCGGGCGCACAAATATTTTGGTGGATGTCACCATCAGCGGCGATGGCGAGTTGCCTGCCCAAACGCAGGTGGCGCTTTACCGTATCTGCCAGGAAGCGCTCAACAATATTGCCAAACACGCCAACGCCAGCCGGGTGGAAATTGAATTGTGTTACCCCGCGCAGGCATCAGATGTTTCTGTTGCGTCTGAAAGCCTGGAACTGCGCATTCGTGACAATGGCCGTGGGTTTGATGCGGATGGACAAACGTCCGCCGGCCACTATGGGTTAGGGATGATGCGTGAGCGCGCCGAGGCAGTGGCAGCCGAAATTACGGTGACCAGCCGGGTGGGCCAGGGTACAGAAATTATTATTCACTGGAAAAAAGTGGAGGCGTTATGACTGAAATAGAATCTCGGCCCATTCGTGTCATGCTGGTTGATGACCATGTTATGGTGCGGCGCGGATTGGCAACTTTTTTGATGGTTTTTGATGATATGGAATTGGCGGGTGAGGCCGGAAGTGGCATAGAAGCCATCCAGCGCTGCACTGAGGCTTTACCGGATGTGATTTTGATGGATATGGTTATGCCAGAGATGGACGGCGCGACCGCAACGCGTATCATCCGCCAGAAATTTCCGCAAGTAAAAGTTCTCGTGTTGACCAGTTTCAAAGAGAGTGAATTAATCAAAAATGCGTTGGAGGCCGGAGCAATTGGCTATTTGCTTAAAGATGTTTCTGCGGATGAACTTGCCCGCGCGATTCGCGCCGCGCACGCTGGCCGCGCCACGCTTTCCCCTGACGCTGCCCAATCTCTGGTTGTGGCAGCCAATCAGCCGCCAGTGCCTGGTCTTGACCTGACGGAGCGCGAGCGTGAGGTTTTGGCCCTGCTGGCGGCTGGTCTCAACAATACCCAAATTGCAGGCAGACTGATGGTCAGCTCGTCTACCATAAAATCGCACGTCAGCAACATTTTGGCGAAACTGGGGGCCGCCAGCCGCACCGAAGCCGTGACGGTGGCATTGCGTAACCACATTGTGTCGTAATCCCTTTTGCCTCCCCCAAGTGGCGGAGGCAGACACTCCCCAACCGCAGGATGTGGTTGGGGAGTGTTGCTTGTAAAATTAACAGATGTCTTGTATCCATACGTGCTGGTCAATGCACGTTGGCAAAACGTGGTTTTGTTGCATATCAAAAACGAAGAGAGAATTTCAATGAACAGAAGCCTATTTGATGATAAGTGGAAGCAAATTCGCGGCTTGACAACCGGCTGGTGGAGTTTGATGAGCGAGTATGACCTGAGTAAAGTGGATAAGGCTGAAGTTAAATTTGATAAATATGTCAACCTGTTACAGGTGAAATATGGCTATACCTATGACCAGGCGAAAAAAGAAGTTGGCAAACGTGTGGAAGAGTACGAGACCCAATCAAGATAGCCGCGTTATATCGGCGTGATTTTATAGGTTTTCATTTCCAAAGAGGCCAGGAATACCATGCTTGTTGACCTACCCGGTAAGCTCAAAACAATTTTTCACCGCCCACTGCGGGCAAAACTAATTTTCAACACCGGATCAGGCCGGGCCGAAGAATCGCCTCAGCAGCTTGCCAGCATCCTTGCCGCCATGCAAGATCTGCACATCTTGCCTGAGGTCTATAGCGTGCGCCCAGACAGTCAACTCGAAAAAGTTGTGCAGGATGCGATTAAGACCGGCATCAAACTGATTGTTGTGGCGGGCGGGGACGGGACGATTGATAGTGTGGTTGGGGCCTTGGTTGGCAGGGATGCCATCCTTGGCATTATTCCCACCGGCACACGCAACAACGTTGCTTTTAACCTGGGAATTACCGGAGATATTGCCAGTTCTGTGGCGCTTTTGCGCCAGGGATGCCGCTTAAAAATTGATGTTGGCCGCGTCCATTGTGGACATGCCCGCCACTGGTTTCTGGAAGGTGTTGCCCTGGGGCTTATCTCCGATATGTACCCCATGGCGGATGATCTTCAACATGGAGATTTGGCGCAAATTGGGGGGCTACTTTCAACCCTTGTATCGGCAAGCCCCTCCCGCCTGCAAATCAATCTGGATGGGAAGCAATCTCTTGATGCAACCGCGCATATGCTGGTTATTACGAACCTGCCCTTTTTGGGGCCGCACTTTCAAATTTCTCCCAACGTATCTTTTAAAGATGGCCGTTTGGACATATTTACTTTTTCAGATATGAGCAAGTTGAATATGCTTTCTTATGCCATGCTGTCACGCGGGGGACTGGTGGAAGATGAAGGCATTAAGCATTACCGCGCCAAAGATATAACGATTGTTTCTGACCCGCAAATGCCGGTGCTGGCCGACGGTATTCTGTTGGGACAGGGCGCGTTATCCGTTCATATTCACCCGCGCGCGCTGATGGTGATGGCTGGCGAGCATCTGACAGGCCAATCCGCGACAATAGCGACGCCGTCCGCGCCCACGTTGGAGCCTTTAAAGCCCGATGAAGAATAACTCGCCTGAACCGATTTCTGCGCTTCAGGTGGCAGTTCACACAACTTTCTGGTCTGCCCAGCGCAGGCGTCCCGCTTTTCTGGCGCTTCTGGTGACCGGGCTGGTGTTGGGGCTCATCTGGTTACCGGCGGCGGCGCGCTCAGCGCTCTGGAACGCATTCAGCGCCCAGCGTGAACTGGTCGGCTTGCTTTTTCTGTTTGCTCTATTGACGTTATCGCTCATTTGGTCTGTTGGACAACGTTGGGATTCCCGCGTTTTCCTGCTTTTTAACCGCCGCAATTATCCCCACTGGCTGGATGGTTTCATGTGGCTGATGACGCAACTGGGGAATATGCTAACTGCCCTCGCCGTCGCTTTCTTGTTTTTTTTGCTCCACTACCGGCGTCTGGGCATTGAAATTGTTCTCGGCACGCTCACGCTCTGGCTACTGGTGGAAACCATCAAGGTGTTGGCTGACCGTGACCGTCCATTCCTCACTTTTGAAGATGTGCGCGTCATTGGCTGGCGCGAGAAAGGTGATTCCTTTCCCAGTGGGCATACGACCCAGATATTTTTTCTGGCAACGCTGCTCATTTTGCGCTTTCCGCTGATCTGGCAAGCCAGCCTGGTTGGTTATGCGGTCGCCGTCTTGGTTGGGTTTACGCGTATCTATGTTGGGGCGCACTACCCGCGTGACGTATTGGGCGGCGCGGTACTCGGTGGTATCTGGGGCATTTTGGTGAATCTCATCAACCCTTTTTGGCTTGCCGGATAATTTTGACGAAATTCTCCCCCAAGTGGCGGAGACAAACACTCCCCGGCCGATGGATGTGGCTGGGGAGTGTTTGTTGTACTATCAGTTTATGACCCGCGTATATTTAGCCGATGCCAAAGATAGAGAACGCTCTGCCCTTCGCTTGTTGATTCTGGATATGAAAATGGAAATAGTTGGCGAAGCGGCTGATTGGGGTACCCTGTTCGTTCAGGTACCTGTCACCCGCGCAGATATGTTGGTGGTTGATTGGGATTTGCTCCCTGTCAGCCCCGACATAGGTCTAATCGAACTCCGTAAAGTATGCCCCGGTACGCTCGTTATCGTACTCGTCAGCCATTGGGATGCCCGTCAGCAAGCCGCGCTCTCCGCTGGGGCAGATGCCTTTATCAGTAAGAATGAGACACCAGAGCGTGTAGAAGAACGCCTGCGCTTTGCGGCGGCAAGTATCGCCATGGCTGAAGATGTTTGAAATCTGGCGCGTCCAGGCCGTCCCGCCTGAAAACGTATAGCGTATACGCTCAAGCGCTGGTGCAATATTGGGACGTTTTTCAAAAAAAACAAGGAGAACAACCATGACTCCACTGCAAAAAGGGTAGCCACCCCTCCTCAAATTGGCAAAAATTTAATATAATCAGGGCATGTTCAGAAAAAACACCAAACACCAACAACCCGCATTGATCAGCGCCGCCAGCGAACTGCC